>Ga0074195_1000436_pt1 | contig 84728 bp, 76 predicted proteins | sample EPASupsiteHSE623_FD_64525 | JGI IMG/M metagenome (GOLD analysis project Ga0074195, IMG submission 64525) | Bioremediated contaminated groundwater from EPA Superfund site, New Mexico - Sample HSE6-23 | ecosystem: Environmental > Aquatic > Deep subsurface > Groundwater > Contaminated ...
TGTTCCTCGGGATCTATTCCTTTACCCTGCCAAAATGCCCGCCGCTTGGCCAGGGACATAAGAAGTCGTTTGCCAGTGCGATGGGACTGAACGCTTTCGCTCTTTTCAAGAATACAAAAATGGCTGTCTTCTTCATCTTTGCCATGCTGCTTGGCGCTTCATTACAGTTGACAAATGCCTATGGCGATACCTTTTTGCATGATTTCGCAAAAATTCCCATGTATAAGGACCTGCTTGCAGTTAAATACCCGGCCATTATCATGTCGATTTCGCAAATTTCGGAAACCCTTTTCATCCTAACCATCCCCTTTTTTCTCCGGAAATTTGGGATTAAAAAGGTGATGATATTCAGTATGATCGCCTGGGTTTTGCGATTTGGACTTTTTGGTTTTGGCAATCCTGCCGAAGGCCTTTGGATGATCATTTTATCCTGCATTATCTACGGGATGGCTTTTGACTTTTTCAACATTTCAGGTTCGCTGTTTGTTGAAACACAAAGCAAACCCGAGATAAGGGCCAGCGCCCAGGGACTTTTTATGATGATGTGCAACGGGGTCGGAGCATTTCTTGGCAGCCGTATCAGCGGGATTGTCATTGACAACTACTATGTTCTGGCAGACGGATCATTCGACTGGAAGGGTATCTGGCTTGCATTCGCCGGTTACTCGCTGGTTGTCGCAATCCTGTTCGCCATACTCTTCAGGCATAGACATAACAAGGATGCCTTTGCATCAACAGTGGGGCACTGATTTAAAACTTCCAACTTCGTAAGAAAAATATGAAACAATATCTTGATCTTCTTGATTTTGTATTAAAAAATGGCGTTCAGAAACAGGACCGGACCGGCACCGGGACGATCAGTGTTTTTGGATACCAGATGCGGTTCGATCTCCGGGAGAATTTTCCTATCCTGACCACAAAAAAGCTTCACCTGCGATCGATCCTTCATGAGTTGCTTTGGTTTTTGCAAGGCGCGACCAATACCAAATACCTCACTGATAACAAGGTGACTATATGGAATGAATGGGCCGATGCCAATGGGGATCTTGGGCCGATATACGGTTATCAGTGGCGTTCCTGGCCAAAACCTGACGGTTCACATGTCGATCAGATCAAACAGGTCCTCGGATCAATCCGGAATAATCCCGACTCCCGCAGGCATATCGTGAGTGCATGGAATGTCGGGGATCTCGATCGGATGGCGCTGCCCCCATGCCATCTTCTGTTTCAGTTCTATGTGGCAAATGGCGAACTTTCGTGCCAGATGTACCAGCGAAGCTGCGATATTTTCCTTGGGGTGCCGTTTAACATTGCCTCCTATGTATTGCTCACCAGGATGATGGCACAGGTTGCCGGACTTAAACCCGGTGAATTTATACATACGCTCGGTGATGCCCACATCTACCAGAATCACATCGACCAGGTCAGGTTGCAGCTTTCGCGCGAACCATTACCTTTGCCACAGATGCAGATCAATCCGGAGATAAGGGATATAGATGGTTTCAAGTTTGATGATTTCCAGTTGATTAATTACCAGTCACACCCTCATATCAAAGGTGATATTGCAGTTTAAATTCATATTATGATCTCTATTATTGTCGCCATCGCGGAAAATTGGGGTATCGGAAAAAATAATGACCTCCTGTGGCATATCCCCGAGGACCTGAAACGATTTAAGCGTATTACCAGCGGTCATCCGGTCATCATGGGCAAACGCACCTATGAATCCCTCCCGCGCCGGCCTTTGCCCAATCGCAGAAATATCGTGATCACCGATATCCCCGGCGAGCAGATTGAAGGATGCGAAATGGCATATTCCATTGCTGATGCCATTGCAAAATGCAATCAGGATGAGGAGAGTTTCATTATCGGCGGCGCTTCGGTTTACCGTCAGTTCCTGCCATTCTCCGACCGGCTCTACCTGACCCGGGTGCATAAATCATTTGAAGCCGATGTCTTTTTTCCTGAGATTGATTTTTCGCAGTGGAAATGCATCTCAAGTGAAGATTTTCCGGCCGGCGACATCAACGGTTTCTCTTACACCAATGAGATCTACAGCAGGATGCAATAGCAGGGATTCTATCCTGCGATAATGCCAATTCAAATCAATCAGGTTTTCCGTTTCTCTTTTTTTGCCGCCGGAAACAGGATGTTGTTCAGGATGAGCCGGTATCCCGGCGAATTGGGATGCAGGTTCAGGTTGGTAGGCGGGTCACCCACAAGATGCTGGTAATCCTCCGGATCATGTCCCCCCAGGAAGGTCCAGGTTCCCTTGCCAAAGTCACCATGTATATACCTTGCCTCGTTCAGCGATTTGGTCTCACCCAGAATGACCACATTCGACTTGACGTATTTTTTATTGAATGCGGTCGTCTGACCCATAAAACCGCGGATCCGGGTTTCATGATCCTGGCACAGCATGCTTGGTATCGGATCCCATTTGGCTGAGAAGTCAAACAGGGTGAAGTAGTCGTTTTCCCTGGTAATGTTTCGGGGTCTGGTCTCTGTCACATCGATGGATGATATCTCATATTCATAAGGATTCTGGCTCAGGCTGAATTTCTCGAAGGCAAAACAGTTATCGTAATTCAGTTTTGCCTGGGCATCTGCATCCGGTGGGTCCCCGTCGAACATGATATCACAAATGTCGATTCCTTCGGCCGATAAGGAAACGTCATAACTGTCAGGGGCCGAGCACATGGAGAACAGATATCCGCCTCCCGCGACAAAACCCTGGATCCGCTTGGCAACGGCCAGTTTCATTTGTGAAACCTTGCTGAACCCAAGTTTGTTCGCAGTCTCTTCCTGCGAGGTCACATCTTCCCGGTACCATGGGAAATTCTTATAGGCAGCCCAGAATTTTCCATATTGTCCGGTGAAATCCTCATGATGCAGATGCAGCCAGTCATACATGGGCAGCGCTCCGCCAATGATCTCCTCGTCATACAGCACATCATACGGGATTTCGGCATAGGTGAGCACGAGCGTCACCGCGTCGTCCCACGGAAGTTTGTTTTTGGGTGAATAGACGGCGATCCTGGGGACCTTATGAAGTTTGATGTTCTCCATGTTTACCTGTGGATCAGAGATATCCAGCAGTATGGCAGCGGCTTGTGCGTCGGCAATGATCTGGTAGCTGACGCCCCTGATCGTACATTCCGATTCAATCTCCTTGATGTAGGGAAACATGAAACTCCCTCCCCGGTAATTCAACAGCCAGCTGATCTCCACCTCTTTCTGAAGCACCCAAAAGGCAATTCCATAGGCCTTCAGGTGATTCTTTTGCACCTCATCCATGGGGATCAGCAGAAAGGCGCCCCGTGCCGGCGTGATCAGGAGAAGCAAAAGAAAAACCAGGATGAAACTCTTCAGATTAAAACGGCGTCTCGTGTTTTTCATCGTCATTCATTTTCGACATCACGGTTCGTGTCCGTACCGAATTATCAAACGATCCATTGGACGGAATCGTATGAACAGGGGTGTAATCCATCTCTGCATCAACAAATTTGGCATACTTGGAAACAAACCGGAGTCTGACATCCTTGAGGGGGCCGTTCCTGTTTTTGGCAATGCTGACTTCAGCGACCCCGGAGGTGGAATCACCGCTTTCGTCCACATCGATTTTGTAGTACTCGGGCCGGTATATGAACATGACCATGTCGGCATCCTGCTCAATGGATCCCGATTCACGCAGGTCGGACAGTATCGGTTTGGCTGCTGCCGACCGTTTCTCCGGCGCCCGGCTTAACTGCGACAGTGCGATCACCGGGATATTCAACTCCTTGGCAAGGGTTTTCAACGCCCGCGAAATACTGCTGATCTCCTGCTCACGATTCCCCTTTGCATCCTGGCTTCCCTGCATCAGCTGAAGGTAATCCACGATGACCATCTGGATATCATGATGAGCCTTCAACCGGCGGCATTTGGCACGCAGGTCGAAAATGGAGAGGGCTGCCGTATCATCGATATAGAGCGGGGCCTCGATCAGGGTCGATATCCTTGCATTTAGCTGCGCCCATTCGTGATCTTCCATGGAGCCCTTGCGAAGTTTTTCCTGCGGAATTTCAGTTTCACTGGAAATGAGCCTGGTGACCAGTTGAACCGATGACATTTCAAGTGAAAAAACAGCTACCGGTTTTTTAAAATCCACTGCTGCATTCCGTGCCATGGTCAGCGCAAATGCTGTTTTTCCCATCCCGGGTCGCGATGCAATGATGATAAGATCCGATTTTTGCCAGCCCGAAGTTATCCGGTCCAGTTCTGTAAATCCCGATCCAACCCCGCGTAGCTTGCCCTCCTGGTTCCTTCCCGCTGCAATCTCCTTGATGGCCTCCTTGATGATGGACTGCATGTCCATATAAGATTTTCCAATACTGCTTTCGCTGATCGAAAACAGGCCGGTTTCAGCTTTGTCAAGCAAATCGAACACATCGGTCGTGTCCTCATAGGCATCCTTGATGATCTCAGAGGAGACCCTGATCAGCTCACGTTGAATGAATTTCTGTAAGATAATGCGAGAGTGAAATTCAATATTCGCAGCCGAGGCAATGCGATTGGTAAGCATGGTGATGAAGTAGGGACCGCCTGCAATGTCAAGTTCCCCACGTTTCCTCAACTCTTCGGTAACAGTCAGAATATCTACCGGTTCATTCTGTCCAAAAAGCCGCTGGATGGCCGAAAAAATGATCTGGTGATTCTCCTTGTAAAATACCTCCGGCTTAAGCACCTCAATGACTTCGGCCAAACGGTCATTTTCAAGCATCATCGCACCAAGCACGGCTTCCTCCAGGTCAAGGGCCTGTGGTGGGATCTTGCCATGTTCAAATACGATTTCATTGAGCGCAGTTGCACGGGTTCGCTTTCTAAAACTCTTTTCTTCCATGCGTCAAAAATAGGGCTATTCCGGCTTGGTTGACCGGATCGGACTGATTTTATTTATCAACAACTACAGACTGAACGCCAAGGCAACATGTACCCATTTATGCCACCAACCGTTTTGAAAATCAGGGCTTAACAGGAATTGTTCCATGTCAAACCTAAAACCTCCCGCTGAGATGGAAATACCGCCGCTACCCTGGAAGACGATCCGCGAAATCTCATCAGGAGGAAGGGTATAAGCGCTGGTTTGATTAAACAACCCGCCCTCAAGGGTGGCATCATACCCTACCAGTTTTCCCGCTCCTTTCAGGAAAAAGATAAGCTGGAACTTTCGTAATCCCTGCTCCGCCAGAGTAGATTTCCTGGCAATTCCAAGATTGGCAAAATAGGGATTCAGCCATCCGGTCCTGAAAAGAAATCCTCCGCTGAAATTGGTGTACAGGGTACCTACCTTCCCGATGGAGATGAGGTTGAAATCATAGTTTTTGCCCGAAAAGATCCCCTTCTCATAGGTGATGGCGTAATTTAGCACCAGGTCATTCTGTACCTGGAATTCCCACCCCAGCGGTTCGTTGTTCGACGGCACACTGTTGTGAAAGGAACGCTGAACCCATTCTCCATATGAATTGGGTCCGATGATCCCGATATCGAGTTCAGTTGTTTGCCTGAAACGATGTGCCGGATCATTGGTTATCTTGAAACTGCCCAGATAAAGATACGCGGCATAGGGCCGGTCACCGTAAAGAATACCCCCTGTTTTCGTGGTCGACGGGGTATACATGTTCTGGACCAGCGTCAATCCATAAAAATTAGTCCCCGAACCCCAATAAGGAACCATCAGTTTCCCCAGTGGATTCATCTGCAAGCCGGGCGATATCAGGTCAATCCGGATACCATTCGTGAAAAAGCGGTCGGTGTAATCGAGGATATCATTGTCAAAATTGATCCGGAGGAACGATTCACGGCTCAGGGTGATCATGGTCGGAAACTTTTGATTGGCAACCGGCGATTCGAGGTACTCCCGGCTTACCGGTTCATTCAGGTCGATGTCAATGCCGGCCGATCTCAAATAATTCAGTCGCTGGATGCGAAGTGAGTCCGCGTTTAATCGGATGGCTTCAGCACTTTCTCTGGTCAATATCAATTCACTTTTCCTTGCCTTTTTTTTGGAAACTTTCCGGTGACTCCTTGTATTGCTTTTCAGCAGAGAATCAATAAAACCGGTATAGTGTTGTTTTTGTGGAGGTTGAATTGCCTTTAATCCCGTCTGATCCACACGATCCGGCGCAAAGCCGGACGGGGCTTCAGCTACTTTGGTACATTGACTGAAAATCAGCAGCAGGGAAAAAAAAGCAATACCGTGTTTCATTACGGATGCAAAGGTAATCAAATACTATTTTTATTAAATTTACACTACCCAATTCACATGAAAAAGCTAATCCTGATATTATTCCTGTGTTCATTCCCGGCGGCTCTGTTTTCGCAGAAAACAATGCTGATCGAGAAATTAGGAACATCAAGAAAATACTTTTATCATGTCGGGGATTACGTGAAACTAAGGGTTTCCAAACAGGACACCCTGTTGAAGGGAAAGCTGTGGTTTATTAAGGACAGCCTGATCTCGGTTGAAGAACTGCGTCCGTTTGATGTGCATCTTGGGGATATCGGCTCCGTATATAAGCAGTTTAGCTTCCCAAAGCGATTTGGTGCATATCTTGGAGCTTTCGGGGTGGGTATATTCGCCATAATGGCCACCAACCACCTGCTTAACAATGAGCAGGTCTTTACAACCGACATGTACATCATATCCGGAGCATTCATCGGCGGGAGCCTCATCTCTTTCTCCCTATCGCAAAAGCGATGTAAAATAGGGAACAGGTGGAAGATCAAGGTTCTGGATTATCCCTTGAATTGAAACTCAGACTGATAACATATCCTTTATGATGCTCGTCATCTTGGGCTCAACAGCGCTGGCTGCATTGATCACATGTTTATGGGTGATTTCGACAATTTTCCCGGGAACTCCCAGGTCAGAAATGATCGAAACGGCAAAACACTTCAATCCCATGTGGCGAGCAGCGATCACCTCAGGAACCGTAGACATTCCCACCGCATCGGCGCCAATTGCACGAATGTATTTATATTCTGCCGGCGTTTCATAGGTCGGACCTGAAACCGCAGCATAAACGCCCCGCTTCAGTTTGATGCCATGTTTTTCCGCTATCACAAAGGCTTGCTCGATCATCTTTCGGTCATAGGCATGCCCCATGTCGGGAAACCTTGTGCCGATCTCTTCCTCATTGTGGCCGATCAGTGGATTATCCTTCATCAGGTTGATGTGGTCATCAATGACCATGATATCTCCGACTTCAAAATCGGGATTCACTCCGCCACTGGCATTCGAAAGGATCAGGCTTTTAATCCCCAGGAATTTCATAACCCTCACAGGGAAGGTGATTTCCTGCATGGTGTAGCCTTCATAGTAATGGAACCGGCCCTGCATGGCAACGATGCTAACGCCGTTCATGGTGCCGAAAATCAACTGCCCGTGATGACCATCAACCGTCGAAACCGGGAAATTGGGGATAAACTCATAAGGAAATGAATGTTGCGATTCAATTTCACTCACCAGCCCCCCTAATCCGGTCCCGAGGATAATTCCGATTTCCGGTTTTTGTGAAATCCTGCTTTCAAGGTATTCAATGGTCTCCTTAATTTTTTTTAACATAGGTAATGATCTCATTATTAAATGATTCTTTGTCTGCCCCGTGAAAATCGATCTCCATGGGCACGTAAAATAACGGCAGGTTGTGCAACTTAGTGCCCAGCTCCGGAGTTTTCAGCCGCATCATGTCCTTTTCTGTTGTGATGATAATTTTTTTCTGGGTGGGCAGATCATGATACTTCATTATAATCTCCTCGATATCCTTTTCTTTATAGGGATGATGATCAGGATATTTGATCACCACCAGTTCGCTGCATAACCGCCCCAGATGTTCCCGCAAGGGATAATCGTTCGCAATTCCGGTGAAAAGGAGGATGTTGGTCACCTTCTGCGGAAATGTAAAACCCGCTTTTTCATATGCCGGTATGGGATCGTTGTATTTGATATAGGAAAAATATACCCGCTGATGAGCTGCCGGCTTCATCTCCTCTAAAATTCTGCGCCGGGTGATGGGGGAGAAGATCTTTGGCGTTTTGGTGACAATGATGATATCGGCCCTGTTCGCGCCTGATCGGAATTCACGTAAGGTTCCCGATGGTAACACGAAGTCTTCCATATACAGCCGGTGATAATCAGTGAGCAGGATGGAAATACCTGCCTTAACATACCGGTGCTGGAATGCATCGTCGAGCAGAATCACATCCAGGTCAGGGTGCTTCTGTAATAAAATCTGGATCCCACGTCTGCGCCGTTCATCAACGGCCACTTTGATCCCCTGAAATTTTTCCAGGAACTGCATCGGCTCATCCCCGAAATTTTTCACATCCGATTGCTCCGATCCCAGGATGAATCCCCTGCTTTTCCGTCCATAACCGCGACTCAGTGTAGCCAGATGCAATGGGGGGGGCAGAAGTTTGATAATGTATTCGATATGAGGTGTTTTCCCGGTACCCCCACAAGAGAGATTCCCAACAGAAATAATCGGTTTGTCGAACCTGGCCGATGGCAGGATCCCCAGGTTGAATAGCAGATTCCTGATCTGTATGATCAGACCATACACCAATGATAAGGGGTATAAAATTATCTGCAGGAGCCTTGTCATAATTGAAACTCCTAAATTATTAAAAATATCGACCCGCAAGTAACTTACAGGAAAATTTCAACCCATACCCCATGTTGGCAGGATTGCGAAAGCAACCATGTTCTGATTGTCCGATGCATCACAATGAAGGAAGTTGTCCGGAACCTGGCTTAGATTAGTGCGCTCTCTTTTGACAGGTACCTGACATTCTTGATCAACTCTGCAATACCGAAGTCGAGTTTGCTTGTCTTAACAATATAATCCGATGCCCCGGCATCCAACAACCTGACGGCAAGTATCGGATCATCGGATGACGAAAAGAAGATGATTTTGATGGAGGAGGATAATGCCTTTACACCATGCAAAAAGTCAAAACCGATTTGATCGCCGGGATTGTAATCGGTAATTAAAAATTCGGGGATCAGGTTTTTCTGTAAACGATAGATACACTCATCCCCCGACTGAAATGTGTGAACATTTACAAACTTGTTTACGTTCAGATGATATTTGATCAGGCTTCGGTGTATCGGATTTTTATCCACTACAAAAACAATCGGTGTTTTCATTAACCCTTATTTTTTGTGTTGAGTTAACAAAATTTGTAATTTTTGAAGCGTAAATCAGTGGGTTAAGTTTAAACTTGTCAACAATTTATGAACAAGGTCGCCGGCGCTTTTATCCTGGAAATATGTATCTTTGGATGCAGAAAAAATATCTTTCATGTTAGTCTCAGACATTACGTCATACCTCGAATCAATTTCACCCCTGGCCTACCAGGAAGATTATGATAATTGCGGACTTTTGGTTGGTGATGCAGGAATGGAGTTTCACAAAGCCCTGCTTTGTCTCGATCTCACCGAAGAGGTGATGGGTGAGGCGGTCCGCCACCGGTGTAACCTGGTAATTTCCCACCACCCTTTTATCTTCAGGGGATTAAAAAAACTGACAACGGGAATGCCAGAAACAGCCATCCTGAAGCTGGCGCTGACCAACAACATATGCCTCTATGCGATCCATACAAACCTGGATAATACACTCAACGGGCTGAATGCTTTTGTTTTATCCAGGCTAGGAATGAAAAATTTCAGCATACTGAGCCCAAAGCCTGGCTTGCTCTCAAAACTTGCGGTTTTTTGCCCGGTCGGACATGCCGAAAAGGTACGCACTGCGCTGTTTGATGCAGGTGCCGGTCATATCGGAAACTATGATTGCTGTAGCTATAATGTAGACGGAGAGGGAACCTTTAGGGCCTCCGGACTTGCCAACCCATTTGTTGGTGGAAAAAACAGTATCCATTTTGAAAATGAGACCAGGATCGAGGTTGTCTTTCCGCGTCATCTTGAAGCTGGTATCCTGAAGTCACTGAAGGCAAACCATCCTTACGAGGAGGTGGCTTATGATATCTATCCCATTGATAATACCCTCGCCCAAACCGGCGCCGGGCTCATCGGAGAATTTGAAAATCCTTTGGATGAATCGGAATTCCTCCGGTTGGTAAAGGATAGACTCGAAATTCCTGTGATCAGGCATACTGCGCTACGCTCATCAGCCGTAAGCAGGGTTGCGCTCTGCACCGGCTCAGGAAGTTTCCTGATTCCGGAGGCGATACGCTCGGGAGCCGATGCTTATTTAACAGCCGATCTGAAATATCACGATTTTTTTATCCCCGGGAATAAGCTCCTTCTCCTTGATATTGGTCATTATGAGAGTGAACAGTGTGTAAAAGAATGGCTTTATGCTGTGCTTATTGAAAAATTTCCTAATTTTGCATTCCTTATTTCAGAAGTAAATACCAATCCGGTTCATTATTTATAAAACAGAGTATATGGCAAAAACAACAAGCACGCCAATAGCCACTTCCAAGCCATCCAAATTGGCCAGGAAACCTGCTGCAAAGGGTGTTGAACCTGCAAAGAAAGAGGTAGTACAAGTTGACGAGGTGGCCGAAGAAAAAGCTGCTGCAGTGGTTGCTCCTAAAGCCAGATCAGAAAGCGCCGATGATAAGAGTGAAATCACCATCGAAAAAAAACTTATCGCCTTATACAGTCTCCAGCAAGTTGATTCCCAGGTTGATAAAATTCGCATCATCCGCGGTGAACTGCCTTTGGAGGTGCAGGATCTTGAAGATGAGATCGCAGGTCTTGAAACCCGCGTTGATAACTACATCCAGGAGACCCTGGTCATGGATAAAGCGATCACGGACAAGAAAAATGCCATCAGGGACGCTCTCGCACTGATCAAGAAATATGAAGATCAGCAGATGAATGTTCGGAATAACCGGGAGTACGATTCATTGACCAAGGAAATCGAGTATCAGAATCTCGAGATTCAGCTTTCGGAAAAAAGGATCAAGGAATTTCAGGCCGGATTGGAACTGAAGAAGGAGGAAATTGAAACCTACCAGAAACTGTTGCAGGACCGTAAGAACGATCTTGAAATCAAGCGCAACGAACTGGAAGATATCATTGCTGAAACTGAAAAAGAGGAACAGGACCTGATCAGGAATTCAGAAGAAAACAGGCAGTATATCGAAGACCGGCTTCTTACGGCATATACGCGTATCCGCAAAAATGCCCGCAACGGGCTCGCCGTGGTTCAGATCGAGCGTGACGCATGCGGTGGTTGTTTCAATAAGATCCCGCCTCAGCACCAGCTTGATATCCGGATGCACAAGAAAATCATTGTATGTGAATATTGTGGTCGGATCCTGGTTGATGACGGTATTGTGAACGCAATGCACAGCTAAAGTTGTTAACTCATTTTTGAAAGGCACCTGTTTCAGATTTTTGCTGACAGCAGGTGCCTTTCTGCTTTTTCTCTCATTCTCCGGAGCCAATTATAATTTCAGCGATAACTGCCAGAAGGCTGAACCGGCTTACCGCATGTGCCTCAGCATCGATACCCCGGAATACAAAACCAGCCTTGGAGAGAAAGCCAGGGCTGGTTTGAACAGGTTGAAAAGGAAAATCGTCAGAATCTGAATCCGATGGTGGTGTAAACAGTGTTTGTGTTGTAGGTGATCGCGGCAGGGTTGACCATTGTTGGATCATAAAGGTAATAATCCTGGTTCATTTTAGTCCACACATAGGTTACATCTGCAAAGAAATACTTCGTTCTGTACCCGAATCCTCCGGAAGCCTGGAATCGTTCACTGTTATTGGTACTGCTGGTATACGGGTTGCTGAAGTAGGCAAATCCTCCACGGAGACGGAAATTCGACAATCTCCATTCGGTTCCTATCCTGATATTGCCCCATGATTTGTATTTTGTTTCAATTTCACTGTTGACATCCTGGTAACTGTCGTACGTTGAATTAAACCTGGCTTGTGAATAATTTACAAATTCATAGTCGGCGCTTACAAGGCCATATTGTCCGATGATGAAAGCCAAACTGCCCATGGCCCTGAATGGGGTTCTGAGTGTGTAATCATAATACCCTTCCGGCGAATACTGGGTCGCATTCCAGTAGGTGGTATCGAAAGTGGATTCCATGCTGCTGAACCACAAATCCCGCATACCCGGATACCAGGTGGGAGTATGAATGGTCGCCCCGACCCTGACCCAGTCGGCGGGTTTGTAAATCATACCGAATTTCACATTGAACCCGGTACCACGGGTGTGCAGGTTATTATAGTATTTCAGGTGAATGAAATTTGGAACCGTATCATTGGTCCTGGTTTCCGTATATAAGCTGTTTTCATAGTAGTTGATCGTGGGAACGCCAAATGTGAGCCCGACAAAAAGTTTATCAGCAAAATTGGCCCCGAATGAAAAATCGAGTTCATTCATGGAGCCATACGTGTTGATGGTTTTCTGCTGGGCTACTCCGCCAAATGCAGCGTCGCTATAATACTTGTTTGTTGCGGAATCATAGTAGACAAGGTTTGTACCATAGGCCAGGCCTATGTCGAATGGATAGGTGTCCTGAACCGTTGCAGGCGGTGTATGTTCAGCATTCAGGGTGTTGGCGTAACTCTGCATCAGTGAGTTTTCAGTGTTGATCCCGTTGATTACGATTCGGTTGTTGAAATCGTTCTGGCGGTTAAATCCAAATCCGACATTGAAACTTTTCAATGCGCCGGATTTATTTTTACCATAAGGATTTACGTTGAAGATAAATCCGAAATTTCCCATGCCGAAATTAACCCTGTTGTCGCTGCCTGTCCCCCCATTGTAATAGGAAGAGGAACTGCCGATATTCGGGGCAATGGTGAGGGTCATTTCGGAACCCGAATAGAGTCCGATACCGGCAGGATTGGTAGCAAGGGTTGAGAAATCGGCCCCGACAGCGCCAAAAGCGCCGCTCAAACCGTTGAATCTTGCCGTGCCGCTGTAAAATACACGTGAATAACGTAAGGCATCTTCGGCCGTTTGGGCGAACAACATGGTGCAAAACAAGGTGAGTAACGAAGTTATGATGAGTGACTTTTTCATTGCAGTAAAAATTAGAGTTTGATTTGCTTTACCTACGTCTTCCACCGCCACTGCTGCCACCTGAAGGGGCACTGCCGCCACTGCCACCCGATCTGGAAGGGGCTGAATAACTGCCGCTTGATCTTGAGGGAGTTGAATAACTGCCGCTTGACCTTGAAGGAGTTGAATAGGATCCGCTGTTGCCCGAACGCACAGGAGCAGTATAGGTACCACTGCTGCCCGACCGGGTAGGTGAGGAGTAGTTCGAGTTTACGCGTGCTGGAGTCGTTGCTCCTGAGGATCCGGTTCTGGTTGGTGATGAAACGACCCGGTTTTGATTGGTGCCGGTTCCGTTATTCTGTGTTGCGACCCGGGATGAAGATGGGTTTTGGGATCTGGGAGAAAGGTACTCCTGGCTCGATTTGGGTTGCCTGTAAGCCGGAGAGGAGTAGCTTTGAGCCGAACCTGACCGTTGGGCTGAAGCGGCATTTTCGGGTCTGGTATATCGCGGAGTGGGTTGTTGGGTGCGTGCCGACTGACCCTGAGGTTGTTTGTTGGTTCTCTGATAGCTGCTTGGTTTTGTGTTCGATGACCGGGAGTACTTGTACTTTTCCTGGTTGGCAGGAACACTGCGGGTGGACGACTGTACATTCCGGGCAGAGGCCCCGGCATTGTTCCGTGTATAATCCGGGTTGGCGCTGGTCCTGCTGTTTGGATTGGCAGTAGATCCGCCTGAAAGGTCGGTTGTGCTGCGTGAATTTGGTGTGGTTCTTCCCCCGTCGGAACTGTAAAGAGATTTTCTGGATCCATAATAGGTGCTTGAGGCGTAATATGGCGGGTAACTGCCATAATACCAGTCGTTATAACCATAACAGTAACAGCAGGGGTATCCCCAACCGTAATATGGATAACCCCAGCCATAACCGTAGTATGGGTAACCATAGCCATAATATGGATTACCCCAGCCATAATCCCATCCCCAGGGAGAATAGGGATAACCCCATCCAAATCCAAAGGACATCGAAGAACCATAATAACCGCCATAACCGGCGCCAACGCCCAGGTAAACATTCACATTCGGATCGCTGCCGCCACTGTTATCAGCGGATGAAAATGAATTGTCGAAATACCCCTTCGTCGTATCCTGGTTGTTAAACCGCTCGATCCGGCTGGAATAGGAATAATCGTTGTAATCATCTTCAAAGGAGGAGGTGGCAGGTTTTTGTGCGGATGATTTGTCGGGAGAGGTAACCACCTGGGCCCCGGAGGTTAATTGTTGTGAATTAATGGGAGTCGGTTTCACCTGACTTGAGGAGGAATTGTAAACATCATCATTGACTACGGATGTCGCTTGTTTTTGAGTGGTACAAGCGCTTATGGCCAGGCTGATGATCGCGATAATAAATGCTGATTTTTTCATAAGGCGTTCTTTTTAATGAACCAGGTACTTCGGTTGTTTCTTTAGATCGGGATAATTTTCGTATTTTTGCAGACATCAAAATTCTTCTAATAATAGCAAATCTCATACCAAACTTGTAAAATGGCAAAAGATTTTCCTTCCAGGGTTGAAAATTATTCACAGTGGTATAACGATCTGGTTATCAAGGCCGATCTGGCCGAAAATTCCGCTGTTCGGGGTTGTATGGTTATAAAACCCTATGGTTATGCCATCTGGGAAAAAATTCAGGCCGTCCTCGATAAGAAATTCAAGGATACAGGGCATTCAAATGCCTACTTCCCGATCTTCATACCAAAATCCTTCTTCAGCAGGGAGGCCAGCCATGTGGAGGGCTTTGCAAAGGAATGTGCCGTTGTGACCCATTACAGGCTTAAGAGTTCCCCCGATGGGAAAGGGGTCGTGGTTGATGAAGAGGCAAAACTTGAAGAAGAGCTGATTGTCAGGCCAACTTCCGAGACAATCATCTGGGATACCTATAAAAACTGGATCAAATCATACCGGGATCTTCCGATCCTCATTAACCAATGGGCCAATGTGGTTCGCTGGGAAATGCGTACCAGGCTATTCCTGAGAACTACGGAATTTCTCTGGCAGGAGGGGCATACGGCCCATGCCACCAGGGAGGAGGCTGTGCAGGAGGCTGAAACCATGCTGAATGTTTACGCCGATTTTGCCGAAAACTGGATGGCTATGCCTGTGATCAAAGGCACGAAATCGCCAGCCGAACGGTTTGCCGGTGCCATTGAAACTTATGCCATCGAAGCCCTAATGCAGGATGGCAAGGCCCTGCAGGCTGGTACCTCTCATTTTCTAGGTCAAAATTTCGCCAGGGCATTTGATGTGAAATACCTTAATAAGGAGAATCAACTCGATTATGTATGGGCTACATCATGGGGTGTTTCCACCCGGCTGATGGGAGCCCTTATCATGTCGCATTCCGATGATCACGGTTTGGTGCTTCCCCCGAAACTGGCTCCGATCCAGGTTGCCATCGTTCCGGTCTTTAAAAATGCCGATCAGCTTGCCCAGATTTCCGAAACGGTAATCCCGATCAAAAAAGCGCTCGAGGCAAAGGGTATCTCGGTGAAGTATGATGACCGCGAAACTTACAAACCCGGATGGAAATTCACGGAATATGAATTTAAGGGGGTACCGGTACGACTGACCATCGGGCCCAGGGATATTGAACAGGGAACCGTTGAAATAGCCCGCCGGGATACACTTGAAAAAGAGGTGCTGCAGCTTACCGATATTGAGAATAAAATCGTACACTTGCTTGATCAGATACAAAAGAACCTGTATGACCGGGCTAATTCATTCAGGGAGGACAATACCTTTCGCGTTGATTCATGGGATGAGTTCAAGCGGGTACTCGATGACAAGGGCGGGTTTATTTCTGCACACTGGGATGGCACGGCCGAAACAGAAGAAAAGATCAAGGAGGAAACCAAGGCCACCATCAGGATCATTCCCCTTAACAATCCTGCGGAAAAAGGTACCTGCATCTATTCGGGAAAACCATCCGGGCAGCGGGTCATCTTTGCGCGGGCTTATTAATTCCTAATATGGCAGGACCTTGCCGGATCCGTCGATCTGGACATTGATCGATGTCGGATTGCCCGAATAGTAAATATTTCCGATGGAACCGATGATGGCCTCAAGGTGATTGGTCGCATTCACATAACAATCGTTGGATCCCCTGTTGGTGATGTAGGTGTAACCTGTTCTCATATCCCTTGCATCGAAAAATCCATAATCGTCGGCGTAAACTGTGGTTATGGCCGAGACTCCATGAAGATGCAAGTCAACAGTGCCCATATTGAGGCTGAAACTTCCCTGCCAAACATCAATCGAAAGATCGATGGTGCCGCAACCACCCCACACCTCAACCTTAAGCGAATCCAGTTTAAGTGTGTCATCCGACCTGATATCGCCGGAGGAGTTGTATTTTATTCCCCAGATTTTATTTCCTGAGAGGTATACATTTTTGGGTTTACTGTAATCCCGCAGCCAATTGCATTGATTTTTATTCATGATCATGAGCTTCCCGTCCACAACCTCTGTTTTAATTCCCTCGATGATGTACTCTCCGGCCTCGACCATCACCTGGTTCCCGGTATCATTCGTGAGGATCAGACATACATTGTCAAGCAGCTCGATCTGATTGAAGGCAGGCAGTAACCGGGATTGCCGGATGACCGGACCGTTTGTTGAAACGCATACGCCTCCGTCCTTGGCACACCCGGCGATCAGGACGACCAGCACGAACATCACAACGAACAACGGAGTCCTGGTATTCAATGCGTTATCTGACAGTTCTTTTCCCATAACTCTGATTAAATTTGTAACCCAGCCCCCAGCCGATATAATCGGCCCGGCCCCAGTGAACTTTGAGCATGACGGCAGCAAAGAGATTCTTTGAAAAATTATATTGAAATGTGAATTTTTCATAGAGTGGACCATTGCTTTTTTCCGCACCAGCCAGATAGCAGCCCATGTTAAAAATAAAGCCTATACGCGACATGATCAGCTGGTATGCCCCATTGATGCCGGGACGGATAATTTTCAGGTTATTATCCACCGGGGTTCCATTTTTCTCCAGGATCTTCAACTGGGACGGATCATAGGAAAAGTCGACCCCAAAACCGACCTTGCTCTTCTTGCTGATCTGGAAAAAGGTATTTTCGAACAAATGATACACAATGAAGTTCTGGCCGAATACTGCCTGCATGTTTTTATATCCCACCAGTCCGCCGATGTTGAATTCCATGGTTCGCCTTACTACTGCCTCAAACGGGTCGGTAGGGGCATAAAACCGGTCGTCGATGTTCTTGTTCTCCTTGAATGGACGTAATGCGGCGCCAACGCTGACAAGGGGTGCATTCAGTCCATAGTTTGGCAGCTTGAGCGAGCCGTTTGAAAAATGCTGCAGGCTGATCCCTGCGCTGAGGGTCAGGTAGTAGTTAATCCGGTACCGTGCTTCTAACATCAGGTTTACAGCGGCATTCAGGTTGGAACCGATGGCCAGGTTTTTATAATTGGTCAGGCGATCGAAGGGTTTTGTGATATATCCGAGTCCAAGGGCAAGCCGGAAGCCGATCATAAGGTCCCTGTATTTGTACAAAGGAAAATTAATGAAAGGCATCAATGCATAGGTTTTTCCCAACGACGGGCTGTTGCCCATGCCCGAATACATGAAGGTGAGCCCTATCAGGGGATAGTTGTAAGCACGTTCCCACCGGTGTTTCCCATAAGTGATCTGTTGAATGCTGACTTCAAATGCGGGAAAATGGGCGTTGAACAATTCCATTTCCAGGTGCTGGGCATAGAGAAATCCATAGTGAAGCTTTCCTTCGATGATCATGTTGGATGAAAACAGCTTGTGTTTAAACTGGGATGAACCGGAGATATTGAACAGGCATATGAAAATAACAACGCCTGTGAAGCGGATCAGTGAAGGGGAGGATGTTGTTATTCTTTTCAATTCACGGATTGATGGAACCAGGTGGCAAATTTATCATGAATTGTCCATCCGGTGGCACATTCATTTACAATTCTGACTAATAATAACGCATCAAAAGTGAAATGCTTACTTTTGCTGAAAATATTCGCGATGGAGGAAAAAGTTGCCGCTTTTAAAAGACTGCTGGAGATCATGGATGAACTCAGGGCAAAATGTCCCTGGGACAAGAAGCAAACCATTGAATCCCTTAGATATCTGACGATCGAAGAGACCTATGAGCTTTCGGAGTCGATCTTGCAGAAGGACATGGAATCGGTCAAGAAGGAACTTGGCGACCTGATGCTTCACCTGGTTTTCTATTCCAAAATTGCCTCTGAAACCAATGCATTCGATATCAAGGATGTGCTTGAGAATATCACGGCCAAATTAATTCATCGCCATCCGCACATATTCGGGGATGTGGTGGTAAAGGATGCAAAAGAGGTGCATGACAACTGGGAGCGGATCAAGTTGCTGGAAAAGGGCAACAGGTCGGTGCTTTCAGGAGTTCCTGCAGGTTTGCCCGCGATGGTGAAGGCTTACCGCATCCAGGAGAAGGCCAGCGGCGTGGGTTTCGACTGGGAAAAACCGGAACAGGTATGGGAAAAGGTCCTTGAAGAGTTGAACGAGTTGCGGGAAAAGGTTGATGCCGGGGCCGATCAGAAACACAGGGAAGATGAACTTGGCGATTTAATTTTTGCCATCGTCAATTATGCGCGTTTCATAGATGTCAATCCTGAAGATGCCCTTGAGCGGACAAACCGGAAATTCATCAAGCGGTTCAAGCACCTCGAAGACAGCGCCAGGGAATTGAACAAACCATTACATGAAATGACTCTGGCGGAGATGGATGTGTACTGGAACGAGGCGAAACTATCTGACTAGTTGAAAAGAAAGAGACATCCTTCTTGATAAAGGATGTCCCTTGGTTGGTACTTTATGCATTTGGTGATGTGAGTTATCCGGATGGTGATAATGAGTTATTCATTTGGTTATGTGAGTTATCCGGTTGGTGATGTGAGTTATCCGGTTGCTATTGTGAGTTATCCGGTTGGTGGTTGAGCGGAGCCGAAACCACCAACTAAAATCACCGATAAAGGATCAGTGTTTGCTCAGGTAATCAGCCACACCTTCAGCGGTTGCTTTCATGCCGGCGTCGCCTTTGTGCCAGTTGGCGGGGCAAACTTCGCCGTTTTCTTCGAAAAACTGGAGTGCATCGACCATGCGGAGCGCTTCATCAACGCTGCGGCCCAGCGGGAGATCGTTTACGACCTGATGGCGCACAATGCCTTGCTTGTCGATCAGGAAGAGGCCGCGATATGCCACCGGGCCGCCTTCGAATTCCATGATGCCCTCTTCGGTATATGCATATTCGCCTGCAAGTACATCAAAGTTTGCTGCAATAGTCTTTGATAAATCTGACACGATGGGGAATTTAACTCCCTTGATCCCGCCATTTTTCAACTCGGTATTCAGCCACGCCCAATGAGAAAATTTGGAGTCGACGGAACATCCGACCACGGCTACATTCCGCGAATCAAACTCGGCGATTTTATCCTGGAAGGCAATGATTTCCGTGGGACAAACAAAGGTGAAATCAAGGGGATAGAAAAAGAAAACGACATGTTTTTTTCCAATGTATTGTGCCAGTGAGAATTTGTCAACAAATTCGCCACCATTTATAACTGCTTCGGCTTCGAATAACGGAGCCTTTTTTCCAACTAATACTGCCATAATAATGAAATTTAGGTTTAAACTTTTCTTTGGTGCAAAGATAGGCATTATCTGGAACCAGTTTGAATAGATGCTTTTTTTTCTACTATTTGAAGTCACGCAGATCAAAAGGCAGCGGTTCGTTCTTCAGGAAGTCAAAGAGGGTCATCTTCCTGATCTCATAATAACTTCTCCAGAAGGTTTGAAGGGCATAATAGTATTTTTTCTGTGAATTATCGGTCTCAATCTGCGCGTTGTTGAGGTCGAGTATGCTGTTGATCTTTCCGATGAGATACCGTCCTTTGGTCACTTCGTAACTTTTCCGTGCGACGGTATCCGATTTGGCGGCAATTTTCAATTGATTTTGCTGCATGTTAAACTCAATGACCTTGAGATAGACGTTTCGCTGGAAGTCTATGATCTCCTGTTCCACGGAATTTTTCACGATTTCCTCCTGAGACTGTGCCATCTTAATCTGACCATTTGCAACACCCCAGTCGACTATCGGAATGGTCAATCCGACCGAGATCTGCCGCTGATCCAGCGGGTTTTGGTAGGCCTCCGGAATGGTCGGTCCGGATTGCTGTAAACCGATGAGTGCGTGGATCTGGGCATCAAATCGTCCATCCAGTTTGGCAAAGTTGACAGCGCTTGCCGCTTCCAGGAGCCGCTTTTTAAAATCAAGGGAGGAGGATGAGTTTTCATTGGCCAGCATTACTGCTTTCTGCGGATCTATTTTAAAGAAGGTAATATCGCCTGGCGGGAGAAGGATCACCGGGACACTATCCTGAATCCGGAGGTATGATTTAAAACGAAACTGGGCATTATCCAGTGCGAGCTCGGCATTTTCAACGGCAGCCTGTGCCTGCAGGAAGTTCAGTTCCAGTTGTAAAAGATCGTTTTCGGCAATTTTTCCCAGTTGGTAACGTCCTTTGGCAATCCGGTAGAGGGTATCGTAGTTGGAAAGGTTCGTGGCAGCGATCTTTTTTTCGACCTGGGCCTGCAGCAGCGTGAAGAAATGATTGGAAGTGGTGATGGAGATCTGCTCAATATCCTCGATGTATTTCCGCTTGGCCAGGGAAAATTTCAGCGGCTTAATTTTCCTGTCCCAGCGATAGGGATTGTAGGTGAAGATGGGTTGATTCAATTCAATGTTGACCGGATAGCTCAGAAACGGTAATGCGTTCTCGGAGTTGACATTGTGGATGCCGCTCAGGTAGGAGTTTACGGCGATTGTGCCGCCGGTAATGCCGATCTTCTGGGTCAATGCAAGGTTGGCCTGGGCGCTGATATATTTTGAACTTACGTAGGTCTGCGATCCGTCAGGGTTTAAATAGGGGGATATATTCTGCACCACGTTCGGCAGCGTTGAAGTAAGTCCGAGGGCGGGTAAATTGGATGCCCTGAAGGATCTGAATTCCCAGTAACTCTTGCGAAAATTCTGCTTCGCGTTCAAAGCATCGGGCGACTGTTCTTTGGAAATTTCTATCGCTTCGGTCAGCGTAAGTGTACGTGTTTTGTATTGTCCCGATACGCTGATGCTGCAGCCAATTAATACCGGGATAAGGAAGCGGGAACCAAGTTTAACAATGAATTTCATGGTCGTTTTATTCATGTCTGAGGGATTCAACAGGATCTTGTTTTGAAGCACGTTTCGAAGGCATATAACCGAAGATGATCCCCACCGAAGCCGACACGCCAAAGGAGATAAGGATGGATATGGGTGAAACAATGGTCAGGATCCCGGTGAGTTCCATTATGGCTTTTGAAAGGGCAAGCCCCAGTATGATGCCAATCAGTCCTCCGCTGATGCTGAGCAGGGTTGCTTCCATGAGGAACTGCAGTACGATGTCGCGCTTGGTAGCGCCAATGGCCTGGCGGATGCCAATTTCCTTGATACGTTCCATAACCGATGCCAGCATGATGTTCATGATGCCGATTCCGCCAACCAGCAGTGAGATACTGGCAATCGCCCCAAGGACAATATTGAAGATGTCTTTTGTACGCTGCTCCTGTTTGAGCAGCAATTCGGGCACTTTGATGTCTACATCCTCCACCCCGGCATGGCGCCGGAGCATCATTTTTTTCAGGACTTCAACGGTAGGCCCGATCTGGGCACTTTCCTTTACCTGCACCACAATTTTATCGATCTGGTTGGTCCCCTTATCACCGGATGATTCGTTATCCATGTACATGGAATTCATGCCGTCCGACCAGTATGTTCCGCCGTGCAGGGAGCTTGCCGTGATCATGGACCGGTCCTTATAGCGGCGAAGCAAGGTCTGGATAGGGGCATAGATGGAATTGTTGTAATCCGAAACGCCGAGATTATCGATGCTTGACTGGCTGATCTCCCTTTTTTTCAATACCCCGATAACTCGAAGCCAGATCGGACCGCATTTGATGTCTTTTCCTACGGCATTTTCAGTGGGAAAGAATTTTGATTTTAATACCGGCCCGATGATGCAAACCGCCTTGCCATCCTTGAGTTGTTCGTCGTTGAACATATCGCCCTCCTGCAATTCCAGTGCGAATATCCGGAAGAAATCAGGGGTGACACCGGTGAATTTCGCCGTTGTTTTTATGCCGTCTTTGACGATATCTGTTTCGTAGATGACCTCAGGGCTTACCGTTGAAACGGTTGGAATGATGAGTTTTATTGCTTCCGCATCCTTCAGGCTGAGACCCGGTGAATATTTTCCTTTGTTTTTGTCCGTTTTCTGATCCTGCGACTGGCTTTCATCGCTGCTTTGCGACGAGGAGGATTTCGATTTCTCGGGCTTCGGGGAAATCACGATATTATTGACGCCAACCAGTTTCATCTGGTCAAGGATCTCCTTTTTTGCGCCATTACCGATCGCCATCATGGTGATGACTGCGGCCACCCCGAAAATGATGCCCAAAGCGGTGAGCACTGAACGGAATTTGTTCAGAAAGACCGCTTCCAGGGCGATGTTGAAGATGTATTTATAGCGTTCCAGCATTTTGCGGATACTTACGATTTACGAATTACGATTGACGAATGATCGGGACACGGGACATGAAAACGGGACACGGGACACGGGACACGGGACGCGGGACATGAAAACGGGACGCGGGACAAGAAAACGGGACACGGGACGCGGGACATGAAAAACGGGACACGGGACAAGTTTTAAAATGCATCGTGAATTATTTTTTCAGGATTACTGGTGGGGCGCCTTGGATTTTGCCGGTGTCTTTGCCGGCTGGTTTTTGTGGTTTTGCTACCGGCGGTTTTTCCTTGTATTTGGCAATCGTGTCCTTCGGAAGGACTTCGATGCTCAGCTTGTCTGATTTTTCAGGCGGGACCAGTAAAATCTCTTCATCGGCCAGCAAACCAGCCCGGATAATGATTTCGTTGTCATTTGACTGTCCGACAATAACCTGCTGCTTGACTACGGATCCACCATCCTTTTTATAAACAAATGCCACGGAATCGTTATTGAAAATGGCCTCAATCGGAATGTACAAGACGCTGTCGACAACGCTGGTGAGGATTTTATTCTTGGTGGTCATGGCGGGGCGCAGGATGGAGTCAAATTCATTCACCACGATTCTCACCTCATACACTTTGGCATTGGAGTTCTGTAGTTGTTCCCCGATGTTGGCCACTTCAATGACCTTGCCGGTGAATTTTTTCTCGGGGAATGCGTCGATGCCAACCTGGACCTGCTGATTGATTTTCACCTTGCTGATATCGATCTCGTTAATGTAAGTTTTTGACATCATCTCCGACAGGTCGGGAAGCTCGGCAACTACATTTTCCCAGGCATTAACTGTTGCCCCGATGCCCATTTTGTTGCCATCCCAGTTGCGTTTGTAAATGACCATCCCCGCTTTGGGTGCAGTCACATTGAACTGTTTCAGCACATCTGTCATCTGCTGCAGTTTCCTTTGCGCCTGGTTGTATGACGCAGAAACCTCCTGCATGTTGGCAACAGCTTTCTGGTACCTGAGCTTATAGTTTTTTTCAGCCTGTTCGAATGCACGCTGCCCCTTTTCGAGATCGATCTCCACTTGCCGTATGGTGGCGGGAGGTTCATATTTCGACTGCTCGAGGGTGATCTTTTTTTCCTCCAGGGCATACTGGAGGTTGATCAGTTCATCCCTGGCGCTGCGCAGCTCGAGGGAGGTGTCGAGCCGGGTTTTGGTCATCTGTGATTCCAGCTTTTCCAGATTTGTCTCCTCATCCTTGATCTTGTTCGAGATCTCGGTCCGGTCGAGCGAGGCAACATATTGGCCGGAATCGACCACGGTTCCATCCGGGATGATATCCTGGATCTTAACCTGCCAGATCTGGATCTGCCTGAGACCCTGCGGTCCATAGATCTTCTCGGAGCTTTTTGCTACCAGTTCGCCGGTGGTGGTCACCTCGATCGGGAAGCTGCCATACTTGACTTTAGCAGTGACCTGTTGACTTTGACTGTCCTTGGAAAAGACGAAATAAGCAATGATCGCCAGGAGGATAATTCCGGCGATCAGGTAAATGTAGGTTTTTCGGGCCATGAAGAAAGGGTATTGTGAAAGCTATGTTATACGTCGATATTTGCGTATTTGGCGTTTTTTTCAATAAATTCCCGTCTGGGGGGAACATCGTCGCCCATCAGCATGGAAAAGATGCGGTCGGCCTCGGTTCCGTTCTCAATCGCCACCTGCCTCAATGTTCTGAATGCGGGATCCATGGTCGTACTCCAGAGCTGCTCGGCATTCATTTCGCCAAGACCTTTATACCGCTGGATATGAACGCCGGTCTCTTTCCCGTTGGTTAATTCAGCGACAATCTGCTGACGTTCCTCTTCGGTCCAGCAGTAACGTTGCGTCGACCCTTTTTTGATAAGATAAAGAGGCGGTGTTGCAATATACACATGTCCGTTTTCGATCAGCTCCTTCATATAGCGGAAAAAGAAGGTGAGGATAAGGGTGGCGATATGGCTGCCATCCACATCCGCATCTGTCATGATGACTATTTTATGATAACGCAGCTTTTCAAGGTTTAGTGCCTTGCTGTCCTCTTCGGTGCCGATTGTGACCCCAAGCGCCGTGAAAATGTTTTTTATTTCCTCGCTGTCAAAGATTTTATAGGCCATGGCTTTTTCAACATTCAGGATCTTTCCGCGCAGTGGGAGTATGGCCTGGAAGCGCCGGTCGCGGCCCTGTTTGGCTGTTCCACCCGCTGAATCACCCTCGACCAGGTAAATTTCGCATTGGGCCGGGTCGCTTTCAGAGCAGTCGGATAATTTTCCCGGTAACCCAGAGCCGGTAAGCACATTTTTCCGCTGGACCAGTTCCCGTGCTTTGCGGGCGGCATGGCGGGCGGTTGCAGCAAGGATCACCTTGTTTACAATGGTACGGGCCTCCTTGGGATGTTCTTCGAGATAGTTGGTGAGCATTTCGCTGGCCAGTTGGTCCACCACGCCCATCACCTCGTTGTTGCCGAGTTTTGTCTTTGTTTGTCCTTCGAACTGGGGCTCCTGTACTTTCACCGAAATAATTGCCGTAAGTCCTTCGCGGAAGTCATCGCCATTGATATCGAATTTCAACTTGGCAAGCATCCCGGTTTTGTCGGCATAACTTTTCAGCGTACGCGTCAGCGCCCTGCGGAAGCCCGCGAGGTGCGTTCCACCTTCATGCGTGTTGATGTTATTGACATATGCATGGATGTTTTCAGAAAAGGAGGTGTTGTATTGCATGGCGATCTCCAGGGGAATGTTGTTCCGCTCTCCTTCCATACAAATGGGATCCGGGATCAGTTTCTCCCGGTTCGCATCCAGGTAGCCGATAAAATCACTGAGGCCGTCTTTTGAAAAGAATATATCACTGATGAAATTCCCGCTATCGTCCTTTTCACGCTCATCGGTGAGGGTGAGGGTGATGCCTTTGTTCAGATAGGCCAGTTCACGAAGCCTGGAACTGAGGATCTCGTAGTCAAATTTTTCAACGATAAAAATTGAATTATCCGATTTGAAGGTGACCTGCGTGCCGTTTTGTTCAGTATCTCCAATAGTTTTAACGGGATACAGCGGCTTACCAAAGGCATATTCCTGCTGATAAACTTTACCGTTGCGCCGCACAACCACACTTAATAAAGAGGAGAGTGCATTAACGACTGAAACGCCCACACCGTGAAGACCTCCGGAGACCTTATAACTGTCCTTGTCAAACTTACCGCCAGCATGAAGTACCGTCATTACCACCTCAAGGGCCGACTTCTGTTCCTTTTCGTGAAAATCAGTCGGGATCCCGCGGCCATTATCGAGAACGGTCACAGAATTATCAGGGTGAATTGTTACTTCAATCCGGTTACAATAACCCGCAAGCGCTTCGTCAATGGAATTGTCAACAACTTCATAAACAAGATGATGCAGTCCTTTTACATTGATATCGCCAATATACATCGCCGGGCGTTTACGCACTGCCTCCAACCCTTCAAGTACATGGATGTTATCTGCAGTATATCCCTGGCTGGCAATTTCTTTTTCTATATCTGTCATAATCAATCATTTATAATAAAATATTTCTAAGCAAATGTACGACTTTTTCCTGTATAAAAACAGAAGATAACATCAATAAAATCAAGGATTTTATTAACAATTTGCGGTTAAAAAAGGAGTAGTTTTTCCCGGATGATTTCGGCCGATCTTCCGTCACCAAATCCCGCCCGCTGAGGTGCCTGCGGGAGGTCACTGCCGGCGGCCTTTTCAATGAGTTCGGGGTCGCTTCCCGTGATAATATTCCATTGATCGTGGAGTGTTTCGATCCATTCCGTTTCGGTGCGCAGGGTGATGCATTGTTTTTTCAGGAAATAGGCCTCCTTTTGCAGGCCGCCTGAGTCGGTCATCACCTTGGTGGCATCCATGGTCAGTTTCATCATCTGGAGGTACCCTACCGGGTCGATGACATGTACATTATCCGGGATGGTGTAAGATGACTGGAGGATTTTTCTTGTCCTTGGATGAATCGGCAACACGATTTCATGATTGATCCGGGCAAAGGCATGCATAATATTGCTCATATTTTCAGGGTGGTCTGTGTTTTCGGCCCTGTGGATGGTGGCAAGCATATATTGCGGCGGAATACCCGGTGTTTTGTATTTTTCCGGATCGCGCATTATCCGCTCCTGGTAGTATAATACCGAGTCAAACATCACATCGCCGGTAAACCAGGTTATGCCTGACAGACCTTCGTGCGTAAGGTTGTCGATGGCCGTTTGGGTAGGCGCAAAAAGCATATCAGCGATCCGGTCGGTCACGATCCGGTTGATCTCCTCCGGCATGGCCCGGTTGAAGCTGCGCAGACCGGCTTCGACATGGGCGAGCGGAATATGCAGTTTGGTAGATGCCAGTGCGCCGGCCAGGGTTGAGTTGGTATCGCCGTAAACCAGGGTGCAATCCGGTTTCTCCCTGATCAGCACATCCTCGATGCCTTTCAGCATCAGACCCGTTTGTTCGGCATGACTGCCTGATCCTACCTCCAGGTTGTAATCGGGCAGGGGGATGCTGAGTTCCCGGAAGAACACATCAGACATATTCTCATCGTAATGCTGGCCGGTGTGAAGTAATATTTCGTGTACATCCTTGTTTGCACGCAGCACCCGCGATACAGTAGCTGCTTTGATGAATTGAGGGCGGGCGCCCACAATGGAAACGATTTTCATGGTATGCTTTTGCTTAAAAAAAGAAACAACAGTTCCGTAAGCAGGATTTTGTTTTAATCTGTCATTTATCTGAGCCTGCCGTCACCAGCAGGCTTTAGCGACCTACCCTCCAGCATTGGGCGAGCAACCCTTAACAGCTGGTATACTTGGTCTTTCAACCCATGAGGTTTACCCTCCCGGATGGTCACCCGCCCGGATCGTGGTCTCTTACACCGCATTTTCACCCTTACTCCGTTATACAGTTTTGTTGTCCTCCCTTGGGATGACATACCCGCTGTAATCCGTAGCGGTCATTTTCTGTGGCACTCTCTGTCTCCCGGGCCTTTTTATCCCGGGATCCTTCCCGTTAGGAAGCATGGCGCTCTTTGTTGTCCCGACTTTCCTCTGCAATTGAATCTGAACATCCTTTCGGTGGTCAGCGTTCAAAAGCAGCGACAGAACGAACTGTTGTTCCTGCAAAGATACGAATTATCCATGAATAGTCTCTACCTTTGCTCCCATGAAGGACCTCAGTTATGGCAATGAAGGCAGGTTGATCCTGAAGTTTGCCATTCCCATGCTACTCGGAAATATTTTTCAGCAGATGTATGGCATTGTTGACAGTGTTGTGGTTGGAAAATATATCGGTAAGGAGGCATTGGCTGCCGTGGGGACATCGGGGCCGATCATTTTTCTGCTGATCTCCTTCATCATCGGAGTAACCATGGGATTCACCATCGTGGTGTCGCAGTATTTTGGAGCCAAACAACTTGACAACGTCAAGAAGGCGATCAATACACTCTATATTTTCATGTTTTTCACCTCGGTGGTTGTGAGTGTGGGGGGGATCATGCTGAGCGGTTACATCTTCAGGATCATCGACCTTGATCCAGCCATTATTCCGGATGCCACACTGTTTTTGAATATTTTCCTTTCCGGGCTCATATTTCTTTTTGGATACAACGGTACCAGCGCGATTTTAAGGGGGTTGGGTGATTCAAAGACCCCGCTCTATTTTCTTATTGGGTCCGTTGCACTGAATATTATCCTCGACCTCCTCTTTGTTGCTGTATTTAAATGGGGAGTTGCCGGTGTGGCTTGGGCAACCATTATTTCAGAGGCCACTGCCTTCATTGCCCAGATCCTGTATCTGAACAAATACCACAAAGTGGTCAAGTTCTCGTTCAGGAACCTGACCTTTGATCGTGATATATTTATGAAGAGCATCCGCATCGGGTTGCCTACCGGATTTCAGCAAACCTTTGTTGCAGCAGGCATGGTGGCCCTCTACTGGATCGTCAACCAGTTTGGCGTAGATGCCAATGCAGCTTACAGCGCCGCCGGAAGGATCGATCATTTTGCGGTGATGCCGGCCATGAGTTTTGCGGTGGCTTTATCGACCTTCGTGGGGCAAAACATGGGTGCGAACCGTCCCGACCGGGTCAAGGCAGGGCTCAGGGCAACGCTCATCATGACGAGTGTTTTTTCGGCCGTCATATCGCTCATCACTGTGATTTTCGGAAGGCTCCTCATGCGGATGTTCACCAACGACCAGGTTGTAATTGACCTCGGTGGCGACTACCTGCGAATCATCGGTGCCTTTTATATCCTTTTTTCAGTCATGTTCGTAATCAATGGATTACTGCGTGGCGCAGGCGATACATTGATCCCCATGTTTATCAGCCTGTTCTCATTATGGATCATCAGGATCCCGGTGGCCTATTTTCTCGCAAACAAAACGGCTATCGGAGTTGATGGCATCTGGTGGTCGATCCCCATTGGTTGGCTGGCAGGCGTAGTGCTTTATTACGGGTACTACCGCATGGGATACTGGAAGAAAAAGGCTGTGGTACGTTACACTTCCGAAGAAGCTTTGCCGGATTAAAGGCTTCGCGACGAATTTCATCTAAACTCCCGAAAAAGCGATGGCGGGTTAAGGGGTTCGCGATGTAATTTCATCGAGGGTTAAGGATAACAACCTTGTCAGTTCTCTCCTGGAATATCTTTCAATTTCGCGGCTTTCAACGGTGAGGTTTCCTTTTTTAAAGCCCTGATACAATTCCAGAATATGTTGCTTCATTATTTCAACATCCCCGAACCCAGCCAGCAGCCCTGCGTGGGTTTCCTTCAAAATGCGCGCGGCATCACCATCCTCGGGGCCAAGACATAATATAGGCCTTCGGGCGGCCAGATATTCAAAAAACTTCCCGGTCAGGATCATTTTTGAATTAGGGGTATTGTTGATGATCAGCAAAAGAACCTGTGATTGCTGCTGGCATTTCACCACCTCGTCATGCGGCATGTAGTCAATTCGCCTGACAAACCGCGACAATCCATAACTTTCAAGCGAAGCAGTGACTGTGAAATCAACCTTCCCCACCAGTTTGATCTCCAGCTCTTCGGCAAGATCATGATGTGTGCTGAGCAGTCCTTTCAGCGCCTCCCAAAGGGTTACCGGGTTGCGTGTGCTGACCAGGGTGCCGATGTGTGCAATTGAAAATTTAGAATCCGGGATGGGTACCGGCATGCCGGTATCATCCGAATCATAACCGTTGGTGATCACGGTATAGGACCGTGGATGGATCTTGCTGAAATCATCGGCCATGGAGTTGCTGATCACTGTAACGGCATCTGCCTTCCTGAGCACCTCCAGCTCAAGCTGATGATGTTTCCTGTCGGCCCTGCCGGTGAGTTTCAGCTCTTTGTAAAAATCGATGTTTGTCCAGGGATCACGAAAATCGGCCAGCCAGGGGAGTCCAAACTTCTCGGCCAGCGGCATAGCGATCATGTGGGTGCTGTGCGGCGGACCGGTTGAAATGATTACATCTGCAGGATGTAAATCAAGGTATTGAGAAAGAAATTTGACTGATGGTTTGATCCAGAATTTACGCGCATCGGGGATGAAGAAATTTCCGCGGATCCAAACCGAAAGATCCTCCAGGAACCGGTTTTTCTTTTTCTCGCTAAGAAAGGCAGCGTTGATCTTATCCTCCTTCTTTTGTCCGAGAAGCTTTTTATAAGCCTGATAGGGTTCCCAAATCGGAAATTTGATTACCTCGAGGCAATCCGGAACATCCTTGAACAGGGAGGTATCTGTTTCGGGGTATTCAGGATTTTCGGGGCAAAACAGCACGGGTTCCCAACCGAAATCCCTGAGGTATTTGACAAATTTCAACCATCGCTGTACTCCGGCTCCCCCGCTGGGTGGCCAGTAATAACTGATGACCAGGGCCTTTTTCATGCCTTTTGCTTCCGCGTGCCCAATATTTCAAATGCAGCGAACAAGATGACACAGGCGATCAGGATGATAGAGGAGATGAGGGATATTTTTTCACCAACCCGAAATACTGCAGGTTCAAATTTGAACTCGATCTTATGCGATCCGGCGGGAACCACCATGGCACGCAGCACATAATCAGATCTGAAATGCGGTGCAACCTGTCCGTCAATATAGGCATTCCATCCTTTTGGATAATAGATTTCTGAGAAAACGGCCAATCCGCTATTTTTAGCCTGGTAGCTGTAGGTGAGGGCATTTGCGGCATATGAATCGAGGGTGATATAATCTGCTGAATCCTTCGATGGGACAAACGATTTGAGTTCATCAGCAAACAATTTATCAACGATGGCCACCGAATCGGGCCGGAATGTGCTCACAGCCAGGATCTCGGCATCGGCATTGTCGACCATTTGTACAGCGGATACGAACCAGGCATTTCCCATAGCCCTGGGATTCGGAAAAGCCACCGGTTGCCTGTCATTGTTTGGGATGATGAAATATTTGGTGTTCAGCATGTTAAGAATAGGCGTGCTGTCGGTGCTCATACTTTTTGCAAAGGTCTGAATATCCTTCTGGATCCCGTGGTCTATCAATTCCTGGTAACGGCGAAGTTTTGCGCCATGATAACCGCCGAGCGATTTGTGATAATAGGAGGTGCCGGCATCATTGAAGGTGTTGGTGGAGAGGTTGAGTACCCGGAAATTGGGATCCTTGTCCTGAAGGATCTGGTTGTCGGCAGCGGTAGGTTCAAATGGATTGTCCATGCGGGACTTCGATACAAAGCTTTCGCTATTGAGATATCTTTTGTTTACCGTGAACATATCGGCCAGGAAGAGCACGATAAGAGCCATGTAGGCATACTCCTTTTTTATCTTACTGAAAAGTACCGCCCAGGCGAGCCCGCCCGCCAGCAGGATAAAAACGAAGGACCTGATGGCATCCATCCTGAGTATCCGCAGCCGGTCATCGCGGATAGCCTGCATGAGCCAGTCGGGGAGCTGATACTGCTGCTGCGTATATTTATCACCGGCGCCCACAAAGTCGAGAAACATGCCAGGGAACAATGCAAAAAACAGGACGATACCTCCAACGATAATGAACGCGATCTTCAGTCCATTGAAAAGTGCCTTCTGATCATGTCTTTTTTCACAAATCTCCCGCATGGCCAGAATACCCAGCAACGGTATGGTAAATTCTGCAATCACCAGGATCATGGAGACTGCCCTGAATTTATTGTAACCCGGGAGGTAATGAAGAAAGAGGTCGGTGAGCCACATGAAATTATGCCCCCAAGCCAGGAGGATGGACAGGAGGGTGGCAGCAAGCAGCCACCACTTGATCGGCCCCTTCACGATGATGAGTCCAAGAACAAAGAGGAACATGATGATGGCACCAACGTAAACCGGGCCTGATGTAAAGGGTTGATCTCCCCAGTAGAGAAATGGCAGCGGCTGACTTGTAAACTGCCTGATAGTCTCGTCAGGAAGGCCGTTGCTCTTCATGGCCTCCACTATCTTTGAATTTTCATTGATCTTCACGCTGGAGGAGCCTCCGTAAAAGTCGGGGATGAGCAGGGTCATGGTTTCCCCGATGCCGTAACTCCATTGCGTGGCATAGTCCTTATCGAGTCCGGAGGTCCTGTTGCCTTGTTCGGTGGTGAGTTCCGATTTGCCCCTGATGGTGTATTTGCCATATTCCCAGGTAGCCCACAGGCTGGTAATGTTGGTCAACACTGCGAACACAAGGGCGATCAGGAGTATGCCCACTGCTTTCAAAAACGGAGTCAGCTCTTTGAACCGGATAGCATGGATCAGCTTGAAAAGTCCCAGCAACAGGGCGATCATAGCCAGATAGTAGGTTATCTGCGGGTGGTTTGCCTTGACTTCAAGGGAAAGAAATACTGCTGTCATTAATCCTCCCCATAGATATTTTCGTTTCATGGTGAGCAGAATACCGGCGATCACCGGAGCCATGTATGCAATGGCGTGGGCTTTTGAGTTGTGCCCGGCTTCAAGGATGATGAAAAAATAGGAGGAGAAGGCAAAGGCGACCGCCCCGGCAATGGAAAGCCATGGATCAACTCCCATGACCAGCAGGAGGAGGAAAAAGCCTAGAAAATAAAGAAATACCAGGTTGGCCGGGTGGGGCAGGCCGAGTGTGAGCGCCTTATCAAGGTAGCCGAGCAGATTGGAGGTATATTTTGCAGATACCTGGTAGGCAGGCATTCCGCCGAACATCGAATTTGTCCAAAGCGGCTCCTGGCCCGTCTTTTCACGAAAGTCGACAATCTCCTTCGACATGCCCTTGAACTGGACGATATCGCTTTGAAACATTTTTTTTCCTTCCAGCAGCGGACTGAAATAGACCATCGTAATTATCACAAAGATCAGGATAGCAGCAAGGTAGGGCAGGATCTTTTTAAATTCGATCTTCTTCATTGGGGTTTTATTTACGGAATGAATGTTTCAAAAATAAAAAAAGAAGATAATCTGAAATTATCTTCTTTCTGTATACAAATTTGCGTAAAATTCGGATTGATCCTGTCAATCAAGAAAAGAAATATTATTCTTTATCTAATTTTTCGTCGGAAACAGTCAGTTTTTTTCTTCCTTTAGCCCTTCTGGCAGCCAATACTTTGCGTCCATTGGCAGTGGCCATGCGTTCGCGGAAACCATGTTTGTTTTTTCTTTTCCTGTTCGAGGGCTGGTATGTTCTCTTTGTCATCTCACATAATTTTTTGGGACTGCAAAAGTATTAAATTAAAAGTTTATAACCAAAAATATTTTATGCTAATCGCCCTTTTCGGCTATTTCATGTGATAGCCTGGTTTTTCAGTTTTTGAGAAATGTCGATTTATATTGAATGCGGTTGTTTTGAGAGATGAGCATGCAATAGATCCCGGCAGGCAAATGTCCCAGGGAGAATTGGCTGTCCTGTCGAACCAGGGATTCATTTAAAATGCATCTTCCGTGGATATCGTAAATAAACAGCTGCAGGTCATGGGTTTGTGGTGTTGGGATGTGGCCCAGTTTGATGTGAAGCAACTCCGAAACAGGGTTCGGCGTTACGGTGACCTGCAGTTTGTTCTCTCCTGAAGGATTCCATGAAGGATCATCAACCGAATAGGGCCAGCTGCATCCGGGGGCGGGGGAGGGCATGGCAAGGGAGGTGATCCGAACGGCGGAGGTTCCACAGCGATTCTTTTCGCGGTATGAAAACGCCACGATACTGTCCGGTTTGAATTTTCCAAACCTGCACAGGGTAATGCCCTTATCGATGAAGAGGGATCCGTCACTCCAGGTTGAACCATTATCCAGGCTGAATTCGCCGCCGGATGCATCGGGGTGCAACGTTGCTTCGATTTGGTAATAGCAGAGGGTATCGATCTGGACAGCCTGAAAATGACCAGCCGGCATGGGTGGCACATCTGGTGCGATATACAGGAATACCGTATCATATTCAGCAAATCCTTCAGGGAAAGCAGTATGCAGATAAACAGGATAACTTTGACCGGAGATAATACCATCTTTGATCCAGATTCGCATCATTTCGGGTGGTTCGGGAATAAATTCACCACTGTCGGGGGCCAATTCAAAGGCAGGCGAGCTCCAGGCATAGGTGGTTCCGGGATAATAACGCGTCCTGATTATCTTTTCAGCGGAGGTGTAATTTGTTGCGGTTGCGCAGATCTGGTTCAGATTATCCCGGATGATGATGGGGGAGGCCTTTTGATCTGCCCGTTTGTAGGCTCTGATGTAGTCGATCAGCATGGATTGCGGGAAGTCGGCCGGGTCGGCCATGGCTGATTGATTTCCAACCGCGTTGTAGCCGGTGGAAAAGCGGATGCAAAATGGTGAAAGCGGCTGACTGTAGATTGGCGTACCAATGCAGAAGGGTGGCACGAGATGCAGGTCCAGCTCCTTAACCAGGGAGTTGTTGACGTACCATTTGATGGATGCCGTATCCCATTCAAGTCCGAAGGTGGTCCAGTTTGATGAGAGATCATAAGGCTGCGCCGCTTCAGTCAGGTATATGCTGTGAATCTGCGATACATGAACTTCATCATAGGTCCAATGGTAGGTTGCGTTAAAGATGTTATTGTTCACACCGTTCAGTTCAAAAATATCGATTTCATTCCATGGCCCTGGTTTTCCCGGATCTTCAGGTGTTCCGACTCCCCAAAGCCAGAAAGCGGCCCCCTGGCCCTTTTTATTGAAAAGCCTGACCCTGGCCTCAACATATCCCGGGGCGTAAAAGTAAAAACTGCTGAAGTCCGGGTCTGCGACGCTCATGGTTTTTATCTCTCCGCCTGAATAGGGACATCCGGGCAAAAATGAAACAACGGTATTGGAAATTCGTGCAGATTCAGGTTCAACAGAGGGATTACCTGGATTTGTCGCAAACCCCCGCACACAACTGCCACTGCCGTCATCCCATGGAGTGCTCCGGTTCCATTTGTCCGGATCGAGGCTGCCCGATGTGAATTCATCCCGGAAAATCAGTGTCCAGCCAGGTTTTTCCGGTTGATTGGGATTCGGTAGCTTGGCAATGCCTGCCGACTTGTTCTCCCCTCCATTCAGGCAGTAGATGATATCCCAGAGCGTATTTTGTGCCCGGGCCTCATGCTGGAGACAGGACAGCATCAAAATCAGCGGTAACATCAGGGCCTTCATGTATACAAAAGTAGTCAACATTCGGGACAAAAAAAGAGGTTGCAGCGAATTATGCGGCAGCCTCTTGTATATGTCGACTATTTGAGCTTGCAAATGAAAGAAAACTCAAACGCCCAGTATAAATGAAATCTGACTGGTTTATTTTACCGGAATATGTTTCAGGGTTTCAACCAGGAAATCCCAGAATTTCTGAACGGTGGCAATGTTCACCTTTTCGTCCGGGGAGTGCGGGAAACGGATGGTCGGGCCAAATGAGATCATGTCCCAGTTTGGATATGCGCCTCCCAAAATTCCGCATTCGAGACCGGCATGAATGGCCTTGATATCGGGAATATTTCCAAACTTCTGATTGTAAATCTCCTGCATGGTTTTCAGGATGGGGGAGCCGGGATTTGGTTTCCAACCGGGGTAGCTCCCATCAAACACCGACTTGGCCCCGGCGAGATCGAAAACACTTTGGATCATTTGCTGCAGGTCGTCCTTGGCTGTATCGACAGAACTGCGGAGCAGGTTCATCAGTTTTATGGTTCCTTTTTCAGCTTTCACGATCGCCAGGTTGTTTGATGTTTCAACCAATCCGGTCATTTCGTTGCTCATGCGCATCACGCCGTTAGGACAGGCATAAATGGCATTCATGCAGTTGAGCAGTACTTCAGGATCGATAACGGATTTTGGTGTTTCAGCCGGAACCGCTTCGATCGCCAGGGTAGGTTCAACGGCAGAAAGCTCATGTTTTATCTGTGCCGTTATTTTTGCCAGGGTCCCGAGAAATGCACCGGCGTTGGCTGCCGGAATTGCTACCACTGCAAATGATTCACGCGGAATGGCATTCCGGAGGCTGCCACCGTCGATGGATGCTACCTGTAATCCGTGATTTTTATACCCGTGATAGAGCACCCTGTTCATGATTTTATTGGCATTGCCACGGCCAAGATGTATGTCCACCCCGCTATGTCCTCCTTTCAGCCCGGTTATATTGATCTTATAACCCGTGTAATCACCGTTCAAAGGTTTCTCCACATAGCTGAAGGTTATATTGCCATTGGTCCCGCCTGCGCAACCGATATAAAGTTCTCCTTCGTCTTCGGAATCCATGTTCACCAGGATGTCGCCTTTGAGGATGCCGGGTTTCAGTCCGTTGGCTCCTGTCATACCGGTCTCTTCGTCGCTTGTGAAAAGGGCTTCAATCGGTCCGTGAACCATGTCAGTGGCTTCAAGAACCGACATGGCAGCGGCAACACCCATTCCATTATCGGCGCCGAGTGTTGTTCCGTTGGCGCGAACCCATTCCCCGTCGATGATGGTTTCGATCGGATCTTTTTCAAAATCATGAACCTTGTCACTGTTCTTCTGTGGAACCATATCGAGGTGGCCCTGGAGGATAACGCCTTTGCGGTTTTCCATTCCGGGGGTGGCGGGCTTCCTGATTATCACGTTTCCAACTTCATCCTGGATGGTTTCAAGTCCCAGGTTCTTTCCAAAATTGTAGATGAATTCCCTGATCTGATCTTCATGTTTTGAAGGGCGGGGAATCCGGGTGAGGCTGTAAAAATTTCTCCACAGCGCTTTAGGGTTGAGTTGTAAAATTTCGTTGTTCATGATCTGATTTATTAAAATATTATGGGATAAAAATTAATGATTAATAAAACGTCAAAATTAGCAAATTATTGGGCATGTGGTTGATATTCATTCCGAATTTCCTTATTCACCATCCGCGGATATTTCACGGAAGGTAATGTAGCGCTGCTGGTATAGCATGGAAAGGAATTGCGTGACCCGGGTTTCGGTTTCATCGGCAGGTTGAAGTTCCTCTGGAAATTGTTCACTGAGTTTTGAACAGATCTGTCCCACGGTGGCGTGGCCATCAATGAACAGCCATGTATGGCCTCCGAAGCGATCGAGTTTGATGAAGATGAATCTATCTTTCGATGGCGGCTGAAACAGGGTTGAAACGATCCTGGCTTTGAACCTTGGCATCAGCAGGGTAATCCTGCCATTTTCCCCGACTTCATGACCCAATACACGAACTGGCCTGAGGTCAAGAAAATTTGCTTTTTTCAATATCCGCCGCCGTTGGAAAAAATTCAATTTTCAGGGATTAGATAACTGGTTGATAGATGTCGGGTAAAAAGAGAGCTGCCCCGGAAAGTGGATGCAGCTCTCTCTGAATTCAATAAAATCATTTACATTCCGGATGCCGGGGGAGCCGGATCATCAGGTTTTCCGGCATTCTTCAGCGGGATCTGGATAAATACATAGGCAATGATGGCCAGGATGACGAAGCTGATTAAGAAGGTCGGGTTTTCAAAGAATACGAAATACTTGTACAGGAATATGTTGAAAACCGCGAGGATCGCTATCACGAGTCCCATCAGGGCTTCCCCGGCGATCATCCCGGAAGCGAGGAGCACCCCTGTATTTTCAACCCTGACTTTCTGTGCATCGTTGTGCTTCCTTTTTTCTGAATAAAGATCTACGGCGCCCTTGATCAAACCGCCGACAAAAATGGCGAAGGTGGTTTCGATGGGTAGGTACATGCCGACACTGACAAGCATCGGGCTTTTTACCTGCATGAGGATGAAGGCAACGCCCATGAGCATCCCGGCGATGATAAGCGGCCAGGCCATTTGACCCTGCACGATGCCGCGTGAAAGGATGGCCATGAGGCTGGCCTGGGGCGCCGACAGGTTCTTACTGCCGAAGCCACCCTGGTAGCCCAGGTTTTTACCGCTGGCGATATCTCCGTCGTTGAGGAAGGCGAGAACCACGAACATCACGGCGCCGGCGAGGATCACGCCCATTATGTCACCGACCTGCATCCGCCAGGGGGTACCCCCAAGGATGTGGCCGGCTTTGAGATCCTGCAGCATTTCACCGGCAACAGCTGCTGAGACGCATACGATGGCGGCGACGCCCAGTACGGTGGCAACCCCGGAATTTCCCTGAACGCCAAGGGCGACGAGAATAAGTGCGGTAACCACCAGGGCGGTAAGTGTTAGACCGCTGATCGGGTTGTTGCTCGATCCCATGATGCCGACCAGGTATCCTGACACCGATGCAAAGAAGAAGGCCAGGATGATCATGACCGTTGAAGCCACGATGGCAATGAGCAGGTTAGTCTCAAAAATGAAGTAGGTTATTCCGAAGGTAAGGATAGCGACAAAGGCGATGCCTGCCATGATCCAGCCGAAGCTGATGTCTTTTTCATTTCTCGGGACATTATGTTCAACCCCGGAGGCAGCTTTCTTGACATCTTTCACCGACCGTGCGATTCCGGTCGAAAGGCTCTTCCGCATTTTAAACAGGGTATAACCTGCGCTTACGAGCATGCCTCCGATGGCGATCGGCCGTACGATGAATTTCCAGATCTGGTTGATCTGGTACGTGGGATCTGTGACCTTTTGCATGGCCGCATCCATGGAGAGGGTGGGGTCGGTGCCCATCAGGAAGGCTGCCCAATCCTGGAAATTAATCCCGGGAAGTAGAAAGTACATGATCATCGGGGCCATCAGTCCCCAGGCAAGGATGCCCCCGCTGAAGTTCAATGCGCCCAGTTTTGGTCCGATGATGTAGCCCACGCCCATGTAAGCAGGGCTGACTCCGGGCGAGCTGAGAAGCATACCCCCTTCGCCTTTGAATACGGTGCCTGTGATAACCTGGTTTCCAAAAGTTATGAATTTTTCCCAGAGGTACTGGAATAGTTTCAATTCGCCCAGGATCTTGATCACGGCGCCAAGGCCCATCGCCCAGAACAGGAATTTTGATCCGCCCGAGCTGCCCTGACCGGCTTTGTGGATTTCTGCCGCTGCAGTCGATTCCGGAAAAGGAAGTTCAGCATCCTCGACCATTACCCGGCGAAGGAGCGCAACGAACATGATCCCGAGAATACCACCGGCAATCAAAATAAGGGAGGAGGTAATGTAATGGCCGACTGTGAAAAATTCGGACCAGATACCGGATACAAAAAAGGCAGGAAGGGTGAATATTGCACCGGCGGCAACAGATTCACCGATTGACCCGACCGTACGTGTAAAGTTTTCTTCGAGGATGGAACCTTTCATTAAACGCAAAATGGCCATCCCAAGCACAGCGGCCGGGTACGTAGCGGCGATGGTCATGCCGGCTTTTAGTCCGAGGTAAGCATTGGCTGCCCCCAGAATGACGGCAAAGAAAAGACCAATGATCAACGCGCGAACAGTGAATTCTTTCATGTTTGTCTCAGCAGAGATGAAAGGAATGAATTTCTTCTTTTCGGCCATAAATCCTGATTTTAAGTGGTTATAAAGTTGTTGGGAATAAGGGGGCTAAATAAAGAAAAAGCTGCGATATGAGCAAGGGGAATTATGAAAAGTTATACATGTGCACCAGTTTTTTGGTATCGAAATAGTCCTCGGCAAAAAAATCCCGGAGGCGCCAGGTGTTCCATTTCGCCCTTATCTGCGACATGTCCTGCTCAACCTCGCCGCCTGTTAAATAAAGGATCCCATTGGGGATGGCGTTGCAATCCTGTTTTTTTATACTTTTCCTGACCATGGATGTGAAAGCCGGCAGGTTGGTGACCGCACGGCCGGTAATAAAGTCGAATGATTCCCTGACGGTTTCAAACCGGGCATTCAATGTGGTGACATTGTGCAGTTCAAGTGCGGCGACGATATGATCGATCACCTTGATCTTCTTTCCGATCGAATCGACCAGTGTAAAATGCGTACCAGGGAACATGATGGCCAGGGGAATACCGGGGAAACCACCGCCGGTACCTGCATCCATGATACGGGTGCCGTTTTTGAAGTCAACGACTTTGGCGATTGAAAGCGAATGGAGTACATGACGGATCTGGAGCTGATCAATATCTTTACGGGAGATCACATTGATCTGTGCATTCCAGTTGCGGTAGAGGTCATCGAGTGCATGAAGCCGGTCAGCCTGTTCAGGCGGTAAACCGGGGAAATATCTGAGCGCCGGGTGTGTCATAAAATAAAATCGTCCGGATCAGCAATGGCCTATCCGGACGTCTTTTGTTACAAACTGAATATTGAATTAATCTTTTTGAGGCTCCTCGGACATATGCTCTTCGGAGGCAGGGGCGATGTCAGCTTCGGTAGCTTTTTTCTTTGTTTTTGCTGCCTTGGCCTTTTCGCTTGCATTGTCGGCAGGTTCCACTGCCTTTTTAGTTGTTTTTTTTGGTGCGGTCTTCACCTCGGGGGCTACGATCTCCTCAATTTCCTTTTTGGGTTTGGGTTCCGTTTTTGCCACAACGGCTGTAAAAGTCTTTTTCTTTTTACGTGCCCTTCTAACACCAGATGAACCAATGACAATTTTGCCACGTTTCGATTTTTTGTCTCCTTTTCCCATAAATATTGCGTTTAAAAATTTTCTGTTGGATGATAATTCTTTTACAATCAAATGAAGCATCCATCAATGTTATTCACATTTTTCTTGAATTTGAATCCTTTCGATACTGCAGTTGATTAGCAAATGTATAAAAAAGGATCGGTTTGTGCAAACATTTGATGAATTAACTATTGTCAGGCCACTTTTTCAGAAAAAAATTCTCGATCAGGCCATCTGACCTTTTAATTGAATTTCTGAGCCATCCGGTCATGATCATGGTTTGTTCTTCGGGTGTAAGCTGCCAACGGATGGATGATGCCTTGAGCCGGCTGGTGAGGTTTTGGAGGAAAATCGCCGCAGAAACACTGATATTAAGGCTTTCGGTAAATCCAAACATGGGAATTTTAATGAAATCATCGGCCATTTCCTTCGCCACCAGGGATAGACCGGCGAGCTCAGTTCCAAAGATCAGGGCCGTTTTTTGTTCCAGCGGAAGGGTATCCGGGGTGAAGTCATCGAGGTGGGGCGATGTGGCAACGAGCCGGTAGCCCGATTCCTTCAATCTCGCCAGGCAGGTGATTGTGTTATTTTCGTTGGCGTTATACCGGATCAGGTTCAGCCATTTTGCCGATCCCAGTGCAACATCGGGATTCACTTCATATTTATTCCGGTTTTCGACGATGTGAACATCCTGGATGCCAAAGCAGTCGCAGGTTCGAAGCACTGCGCTGGCATTGTGCGGCTGGTAGATATCTTCAAGGACGATGGTGAGATGCCGGGTACGGTGAATGATCGCCTCCTGGAATTTTTTATAGCGTTCGGGGGTGATGAAATTCTTTAAAAAATCAATCAATTGCAGGCTGGGCTTCTCATTGAGATCATTGACAGGTTGCATGTTCCTGGATTTCGGATTAATGCAAAAGTAAAAAAAATGGCGAATCATGCCGTTAATTCGGGAAAAAATGTAATTTTGCACCTCCAAATTTCAGATATTATGGCAAGTAAGCAGGACAAAAAGATTGACAAAACCGAAGAACGTATTGTTGCAGTAGAGGAGGCATTCAGCAAAACTGAGCAATTTATTGAAAAAAACCAGCAGATAATCCTGATCGTGATTGGTGTGCTTATTGTGGTAGTGCTTGGTTTCTTCGGATTCAAGCGTTTTTACCTGGCGCCCAAAGAGAAAGAGGCACAGAGCCAGATGTTCATGGCCGAAAAATATTTTGAGCAGGATTCACTGAAAAAGGCGCTGAACGGTGATGGTCAGTATCTTGGTTTCCTTGCAATCATTGATGAGTATGGTATGACAAAATCAGCAAATCTTTCTCATTATTATGCAGGGATCTGCTATCTGAAGCTTGGTCAGTTCGATCTTGCCCTTCAGCAACTGGATAAATTCAGCAGCGATGACCAGTTGGTTGGTCCCATGGCCAAAGGCGCAATGGGAGATGCCAACATGGAGCTGAAGAATGTGGAAAAGGCAGCCAAATTATACCTCGATGCCGCTGAAATGAAAACCAATGAGTTCACTTCACCCATGTTCATGATGAAGGCAGCCCTTGCCTATGAAGAACTTGGCAATTTCGAGAAGGCGCTCAGCATTTATAAAAGGATCAAAGAGGAGTTCCCGCGTTCAAATGAGGGAAGGGAAATCGATAAGTACATCTCTTATACCGAGGGACTCGTTAAGAAATAATTTTAGATTTACGATTTACGATTTTAGATTTAGAATAGAATCAGAATGAAATTGTAAATATTGTCACAGATTTTGTAGCACAAAATCGTAAATCGTAAATCGTAAATCGTAAATTTATAGCCTGATTCTCTCAGGCTTTTTTTATGGATTCAACTCCCCGTATTGTTTTTTTCGGCACTCCTGATTTTGCAGTTGCCTCTTTGGCAAAGCTCACCGGATCAGGCTTTGCTGTTGTAGCTGTTGTGACGGCTCCCGACAAGCCTGCCGGTCGTGGACTGAAGGAGAAAATTTCTCCGGTCAAGCAATTTGCCCTTTTGAACGGAATCCCTGTGTTGCAGCCGCCCAATATGAAGGATCCCGTGTTCCTGCAGCAACTCAGTGAATACAGGCCCGATTTACAGGTTGTGATTGCCTTCAGAATGATGCCAAAGCAGATATGGGCGCTGCCGCCGATGGGTACCTTCAACCTGCATGCCTCCCTGCTGCCCCAGTATCGTGGTGCAGCCCCAATCAACTGGGCGATCATCAACGGGGAGCAGGAAACCGGAGTGACAACCTTTTTTCTCAATGAACAGATCGATTGCGGGAAGATCCTGTTAACTCAAAAAGTGATCATCCATCCCGATGAAACCGCTGGTGAATTGCACGACAGGTTGATGACCCTGGGGGCTGGCGTCGTGGTTCAGACGGTTAATCTGATCGTTGCCGGAAATTTCAGTGAAATCAGCCAGGATATGGTTTCGGATTGTGATACACCATTGAAGCCGGCTCCCAAGATATTCAGGGATGATTGCAGGTTAGACTGGAACCGGGATGTAAAAAGCGTGCACAATTTTATCCGCGGACTGAGCCCGCATCCCTGCGCGTTTACAAATATTACTTTTCCTGACGGTTCGGTTCAGACACTTAAAATCCTCAGATCATCTCCCGGCGAAACGGATCAGGAAATTACACCCGGCCAATTTTACACAGATGGCAAATCCTATCTGAAAGTGAGTGTAAGAAATGGATTTATTCATCTGAATGAGGTTCAGTTATCGGGAAGAAAAGCTATGAATACCGTGGATTTCCTTAGAGGTTACCGCTCAATTTTTCCTGAAACCCGTGCTATTTAACCCTTTTGGAGCCTGAGATATTAACAAAAATTCCATTTTATCAACATTTTCAGTGGTTTTAGGGGTAAAACACTTGACTTTTTTTTCTGATGCCTTATCTTTGCAGCAGTAATTTAATTTGGTATTAATTAAAACTTACACAAAATGAACAAGGCTCAATTAATTGAAGCAGTTGCCAATGATGCAAAAATGACAAAGGCAGAAGCCAAAAGGGCTCTGGAAGCTGTTATTACTGCTACCACCAAGGCACTGGGCAAAGGTGAAAGAGTTGCTCTGGTAGGATTTGGTTCTTTCTCCGTATCTAAGAGAGCTGCCCGCAAGGGTCGCAACCCACAGAATGGTAAAGAGATCAAGATCCCGGCCAAGAAGGTCGTCAAATTTAAAGCAGGTGCTGAACTTGGCAAAAAAGTAAAGTAAGACTTTACTGCTTACAGGAAAATAGCCGTCCCAAAAGGGCGGCTATTTTTTTAATCAATGGATCAATTCTCTGAGATCCCTTTCCAGTCAATCTTTCGTGAAAAATACATCACGATGGTTAAAATGGTAAATAGCCCCAGACTACCTATCAGTAACGCATAATCCTGCAACTGAAGAATTACGAAAATGAACCCGTAAAGGATAATCAGATTACCCCCGATCAAAAATGCCAGTTTTTTATCTTTCAGGATACTTCTTGAGTACCAGCTTATAAGTCCGATTGTCATAATGCTCGACAGTAAATAGGCCATGTTGAAATATAATTGTTCTGATATTGAAAGGAGAAGAATGTAAAAAATGGTAAGTGCGAAACCTATTAGAATATATTGTAACGGATGTATCGAATTATGAGTGAGAAGCTCGAGGAAAAAGAATATTAAAAATGTCAATGCAATGAATAAGATCGCATATTTTATCGCCCTGTCCGTTTTTGTGTAATTATCGACAGGAAGATACAGCATAACCCCAAATGCAGAATCCTCCACTGAATATGCTGAATTCAGCCAGTATTGCGGGTAGTTTCTGTTTAAGTGAAGTACTTTCCATGTTGCTGTAAAGCCGGTTGATTTTACTTCTCTGCTGTCAGGTAAATAGGCGCCGTCAAAACTTGGCGTATCCCAGGTGGAAGAAATATCAAGAATTGTTTCTTTCCCCACAGGAGTAAAGTACAGATATTGCGACCCCTTTAATTTAAGCTTCAATGAAAAATGGTAGATGTGATTGATTGAATCCTGGATGTCAAGATGGATTTGTGCATGAATACCACATTTGAATATATCATTGGTTTCAATGCCTGAATTAAATGAATAGCTTTCCTTATTAAAGTCAATGGATACATTATTTTCAATTCCCCGTAAGTCTGTGATTCCTAGTGAAACAAAGGCTTCGTTAAATAAAACATCTTTTGACTGGATTGATTCCATTGAGGAATAGATGTCCGAAAAGGATCCTGTAAATTCAATGTTCGATGAATAGACTACAGTTTCAAATATGCCCCTGTATCGTTTTTCAGGTAATAATTCTCCTTTTATTTTCAGTTCTTCAGGAAGAATGTGAATGTATCTTTTCACCTTGCGAGTCACTCCGTTTGATTCCTTATAATACTCTTCATATGGGATTGACACAATAGGTCCCGTAATAGTTTGAGCTTCGGCCCATTTGTTACTTATTTCAGAAAAGGCTTCCGCCTGCCGGGCTTTCCTTTCATTAACCAGGGTGTTGATGATCAAGGTCGGAATAAGAAGTAAAATGATCAATGCTGTCACGATGAAGCCTTTGATCGTAAGCTTGTTTTTTGATTTCTCGGTCATTTCGCAGGGTGTAAAATTTGACACTTTTTTACTTACACTGATAATATGCAGAAAAGTTTAATTGATTTTTCGCTTGAAAGGGTACTTGTTACGGATGATTATTGCTTGATTTTTGTTAGGTCAAATATAAGAAAATTTCATTGCCTGATTAACCGGCATGAAAATTTTCTCCATCTTTAATGAAATATTTGGAAAGGTATTACCTGTCGGGATATTTATTTTACTTTTAACAGCTTAATTGACAATCCTTCCATTCAAACCCAGTGTCTCTATGAAAAAACTGCTCATTCTTGGAATTCTTCTCACCTTTTTTGAACCTGCACAACTGCATTGTCAGAACAAACTTATAAATGGATGGCAGGATGTCCAAAAAAGATTAGATGCCCGCGAATATCATGAAGCGCTTGCTTCCATGAACAGGCTCATGGCCATCAATCCGCCTGCGGGCTGGATGTATTTTTTCAGGGGAGTGATCTATTTTGACCTTAACGACAAACGCTCGGCCATCGAAGACCTGCGGACGGCTAGAAGAATGGGGTACGAAGGTGGAAGCGACCAGGTAAACTATCTGATTTTCCCGGAATACCTGGCGAATGAAATGGCACGCGGCTTTGTTGATTATCCGCTCACGGCCGAAAACGGATTTAAACCCTTTTTTACAAGAAAAGACTCACTGCAGGGAGCCATGCGACCCGAGCGAAGCTGTTATGATGTCGGCTTTTATGATCTGAAAGTCGAAGTAGTGCCTTCACGCAAAGAGATTTCTGGGAGCAACGCGATTTGCTTTAAGGTGGTCAATGACACAAAACGCATACAAGTAGACCTGTTTCCAGAGCTTGCCATTACAAAAATGGAATGGCGTCACCGCACGGTGCCCTTTAAACGGGAATTCAATGCTGTTTTTGTTGATTTCCCTGAAATGCTTAAAGCCGGTGAGAGGGATACCCTTGTTATTGTCTATTCCGGCAAGCCCCACATCGCCATTAATCCTCCCTGGAATGGTGGTTTTGTCTGGGAAAAAAAGAAGGGGAAGGATTGGGTGGGCGTCGCCTGTGAACATTTGGGTGCCAGTTGCTGGTGGCCTGTGAAAGATTATCTCGCCGACCGGCCCGACTCCATGAGGATCACCGTGGTCACACCCCCGGGTTACCAGGGCATCGCCAACGGTAACCTGCGATCTGTCAGCAAAACCCAGGAAAACTGGTCTTACGAATGGTTTGTGAGTCACCCTATCACAAACTACCTTGTAACACTTTATGTAGGCGATTTTATCAATTTGCAGGAGAAGTATACCAACGCAACAGGAACCATGCCGCTCGATTTTTATGTGCTGCCGCACAATGAAAAAAGAGCCGGCGAATATTACCATCAGGCTAAGAAAATCCTTGAGGTATTTGAGAAACTCTATGGAGATTATCCTTTTCCACGCGATGGTGCGGCATGGGTGGAAGCACCTTATGAAGGTATGGAACATCAGGGAGCCATTGCAATCGGTGATGAGTATGGCAAAGGCGAGCGGCGTGACTATGAGAAATGTGATTATGATTACCTGATGGTGCATGAAACAGCCCATGAATGGTGGGGAAATGCAGTGGGCATGAGCGAAATGGCCGATGCATGGATCAGCGAGGGTTTTACTACCTATTCGGAATTTCTTTTCATGGAACAGGTTTACGGGTACGACAGATATATGAACCTGGCATTGAGTAACATGAAGTATATCCTGAATATTTGGCCGCTTGTGGGCAAACGCGATGTAAATGACAATACCTTCCTGGGAAGTGATATTTATCATAAGGGAGCGATTATGCTGCATAACCTGCGTTGTTTGCTCGACAATGACAGTCTCTTTTTTGGCATGATAAGGGAATTTTATCGCCAGAATATCTATCATTCACTTACTACGCCCGACTTTATTCGTTTCGCAAACCAGTATACAGGAAAAAACCTGTCTCCTTTTTTCACAAAATATCTCAATGACAAGGAGCCTCCGATCCTCATCTACCGTTATATTCAGGATGGCCCTGATATCCTGTTAAGTTATAAATGGATTGAAGTGGTTCAAGGATTTGAAATGCCCTTTTTGTTATATACCGGCGATGGGAAAACGTTTCGGTTGAATGGTACGACACAATTCCAGTCAGTGACCCTGAGCAATTCCACTACATTTCTTGTTGCTAATTACATGCATTATCCGAAAACGATCCCCAGGAATTCTTTAACATGGTTCCATACAATGCCCGACAATTGGCTGCCCGTTGCCGCATATTACCCAAACGGCAAAAAGCAGTTGGAGGGATATATGGACGAAACATGGCGGGTGGGTAACTGGTATGAGTATTATCCGGATGAAACAGTCAGGAATGTTACCCATTTTCGTGCTGGGAAACGTGAAGGTGAGGCCATTGGCTATTCCTCGTTCGGGAAAAAGATCCTTGAATCGAATTACAGCAATGACAGTTTGAATGGAGGTTTCAGGCTGTTTTATGAATCAGGGATACCTGAAGTTACCGGTACATTTTTGAACGGCAACCCCGATGGTGAATGGAAGTTCTATAACCCTGCCGGCAGTTTGGCTGCCAGCGGAATTTTCGCAGCCGGATCCGACAAAGAGAATTCGTGGAAATATTATAATCCCGATGGAAAAGAGGTTCAACCCGATTCAGTCTGTACCTCGGTGAATACGCCTCCTCACTATTTTGACGGGGAGGAGGCAATGTACACATTTGTTAGGAATCACCTGGAATTACCTTCAAAAACCCAGGGAAGTAAACCCGCAGGAACAGTCCTGATCAGCATGGTGGTTGCACCGAATGGCACGCTCCGTGATTTCAGGATCGAAAAAAGCGGATCCCCCGAAATAGCCGAAGCCCTTGTAAATGCCATGAAAAAAATGCCACGCTGGGCACCTGGCTACCTGAACGGAAACCCTACAAATGTGAAGGTTATCGTTCCTTTCAGGCTGAATTCCTTGTAAAATTTTTTAAACAACAGTTCACATAAGGATAAATGCCATTTGGCCAAAATGCATAAGTCGAATTTCAGACCCGTTATTTGAATACCAACGGAAACAATTCCGGGTTCGCAAGTGCCTGAAGTTCGATATCAACATCATGGCTTTGCCAATGCAGTTCTGTAATATTCCCGTTGTCCATTCGTCTGGATTTATTATTTCCCAAAAATTGTTTTTTGTTATGAAAACACTTGCAAACATGCTTCAAAAATTTTGTATCGCAGCGCTGATTTTGATTTCACCTACATCAAAGGGATCAAGTCAGGATACGGCTATGTCTCTGAGTCTGAAAATAGATCAGTTATTAACCAGTTATCACAATCTTAACAGGTTAAATGGTGTGGTACTGGTGGCACAGAATGGCGAAACAATTCTTTCAAAAGGCTATGGCAGTGCTAGTATTGAATGGAATATTCCCAATGCTCCGGAGGTGAAATATTTGATCGGGTCCATTACTAAACCTTTTACAGCGACCCTAATCATGCAACTGATTGATCAGGGAAAGCTGAAGCTCGACACCAGATTATCGGACCTCCTGCCATGGTACCGCAGGGATGTGGCCGAAAAGGTGACTGTTTTTCAACTTCTTAACCACACTTCGGGCATTCCCAATTACCTGGATCTGAAATCCCGTTCGATGGATGGTCTGACCCTTGAATTCGGAACCGCGGTTGTCGATAAAATTGAATTCGCCAGGAATTTCTGCTCTGCCGACCTGATATTTGACCCGGGAACCAAGTGGGCCTACAATAACTCGGCCTATTTTTTACTGGCCCTTATCGTTGAACAGGTTACAAAAAAGCCCTTTCATGTCGCTCTCAGTGAAATGATCTTTCAGCCATTGCAGATGACGGGCAGCGGAGATTTGCAGCCGAATCCCGAACAGGTTGTTGAAAAGTTGGCCACCGGGTATGTCAAAACGCCGGATGGATTTAATCACATGCATTATTGGAATTTTTCGACAGCGTTGGGCGCCGGTTCAATATATGCGACGACCGGTGACCTGTTGAAATTTGACCAGGCGCTTAACTCCGGTTCATTTTTATCGGCGAAGGCCAAAGAGGCGATGTTTACTCCAGGATTAAACGGGTATGGTTGCGGTTGGGAATTGCGTGAAGTTCCATTGGGGAAAAATTCGGAGATCAGAAAAATCCAGACCCACGAAGGTTTCGTGAGGGCCTGGCACGCCCGGTATTATCGCATTCCCGAGGATGGCTATTGTATCGTAATCTTCAGCAATACTGGAGATTCGCCGTTGGAAAAAATGTTTTCAGGGATTACCGATGTCTTATACGGACGGATACCCGTATTCCCGAAACCATCCTTGCGCGAAGCGGTGGGGAAAAAGTACAAAACGGATGGCATTGATCAGGCAATCGAATATGGGAAGTCCTTGGTAGAGGCTGATTTCAACGCCTGGGAAACCCAGGAAAACGAGTTGAACAGTATGGGATACCAACTGTTAAATTCGGGACTCAGGGATGAGGCTGTCAAGATTTTCCAATGGAATACCGAGCTTCATCCGCAGTCATGGAACGTTTGGGACAGCTATGGCGAAGGACTTGCAAAGGCAGGTAAAAAACAGAGTGCAATTGAAGCCTACCAGAAATCGATTAAATTAAATCCAGAAAATTATGGAGGTACGGAAATGCTGAAGAAACTTCAGGCTGATTAATATTTTAAAACCTTCCCGAAGTTAAAGGAAGAAATCTGTAAGTTTGTTGTTCAATTCATTTCAACTCAACTCAATGATATGCAGATTATCAGAAAAGCCTCTCCTTTATTGAAGTTATGGGAGAAGCGTGAACATGATTACACCGAAATGATGAAGATCGTTGTTGACGTCGACAATGAGATTCTTGCCATTGACGGAGATATGCATGCCGACCTGGAAAAGCTGCTGTTGGAATCAGGATCAATGCAGCAGTCATTATGGGGGGCGAATGTCTATCCCGACCGAAAGGATGATGAATTTATCGAGTACACTTCATTTATAAACATCAGGCCATCACAGGGAAACCGGAGTATGGAGGTGTTGGATAATGAACTCCGAACGCAGATTTTAAATATTGTCAGCAAATTATTGATATAGTGTATCCATTGGTTTTTCAGAAAGGGATGACTGCTGCGAAATGGTACGGTTATCCTAAGTCACAACAGATTCTATCCATTGCGAATGAACTCAACAGGGCACAGAATGCACTGTTAAAAGGCGCTGTGGGCAACGCAGAGTCAGCCTGGGAAAGAGCGTTTGAACTAACGGACCTATTTATCGAAGGTGATATTTCGTCGGGCTTGCTGACTGAAATCCTGCGTTTTCGGGAACTCCTGGGCGAAATTTTCATTACCCACGACGCCGTTGCCCATGGTAAATTAATAAGCGCCCTGATCATGCTCGATTCCACGGCCTACAATATGCTGCATGGACGTTCCGCTGTATCTTAACAATATTTTACACTTCCAGTGGCGAAGGAAAACAAATCATGGTAATTCATTGTTCCACGCACCTTAAAATTTTCTCCATTTTTTTGCCTTGCGCCAATTCGTCAATCAACTTGTCTAAATACCTTACTTGCTTCGTTAGAGGATTCTCAATTTCCTCAATACGATATCCACAGATCACTCCTTTGATCAGGTGAACATTTGGGTTCAATTTGGCACGCTGAAAAAATATTTCAAACGTCGCTTTCTCATCAATAAGCTCTTGCAATTTATTGTCATCAAAGCCGGTCAGCCACGCTATTATTTGATGCAGTTCTTGTTTTGTCCTGCCTTTATTTTCAACTTTTTTGATATAGTAAGGATACACTGAGGCAAAAGCTGTTTTTGCCATACGCTTATCGTGTTCGGGTGTTGTTTTCATACTATTTTAATCTTTCCAGTTGTCCTTTTCTTTTCACAATGTTTTTATAGTCGCAAATTTCTTTGTCAAACGCTGCCAGTTTGTTATTATATGCCTGAATTTCCTCTGTCATGTTGCTTTATTGTGCGGTAATTTGAAAAGGTTTGACTTGATTTGTTCGATTTCACTCCTCAATGGTTTTGGCTGCCCGGATCGGGAATTCCATGATACCCTTTTGATTATTTGGCGGCTTGTTTTAACGTTTCTATATCGATTTTTCTCATTTTTAACATCGCGTGAATGACTCTTTGTGCTTTTTCCGGATCAAGATTGCCGATCAATGAGCCTAATGCTGTTGGTACAACCTGCCATGAGAGACCGAATTTATCCTTGAGCCAGCCACACATTGATTCCTCACCACCTTCAGATAGTTTGTTCCAGTAATAATCCACCTCGTCCTGGGTTTTGCAGTCCACCGAAAAAGAAACCGCTTCGGTGAATTTGAACATCGGGCCGCCATTCAACGCGATGAACTCCTGTCCCGATAGCCTGAAAGTGGCAGTCAGTACCTTTCCTGCAAGTTCAGGCGTCCCTTCCGGGTAATGGCTGATTTGGAGGACCTTTGATTCAGGGAAAATGGAGGTGTAAAAAGCGATCGCCTCTTCAACCTGGTTGTCGAACCAGATGCACGGGGTTATTTTTTGCATAGTATATGAATTAACTAAGATGATCCGGTGTTATTCCAGACAAACTTTTCTAAATTTGTTTCATGATATCAATCAGACAAACTTATCAAAAAAATTACTGATGAAAAAAATTATTCTTGGGGCACTTTTAGGGACCCTGATCTACTTCGGTTTTCAAACCACCATGTGGGTAGGAGGATTCCACAAAAATTTTTATACCTACGCTGCAAAACAGGACACAGTTCTGGCTGCCTTGTCAGCTAACCTTCCTGCTGAAGGTCATTACATGATGCCCATGGCTGATCCTAAAAGCCCGGATTTCAAGGCGCAGCAGGAACAAATTGAAAAGAGGATGATTGGCAATCCTTGGGCAATGGTGTTTTATCATCCGAAGATGGAGGCGTTTTCGGCCAGAGTACTTATCATGGGCATCGTTTATGCCTTCATTGGTGCCTTAATCGTTGCTTTCGTCATCTATATGGGGAAATTCCCCTGTTTCTGGTCACGGTTTACCGTATCCATGCTATTCGCTGTATTCACGCTTGTCCAGGGTGTATTGAACAATATGAACTGGTGGAGCTTTCCATGGAGTTTCATCGAACCACAGGTACTGGACCTAGTTTTAGGCTGGGGCCTGAGTTCTGTCTGGCTTGCCTGGTTCGTGAAAAACCCGGATATTTCCGCCCCGGAAAAATAACTTCCTGAAAATCAGACCGATTCAATTAAACCGTCAGAGTTAAGATGCCTGCCATCGCACACATCGGTATTGGTTTTGCGGCGAAAAAAGCAGCGCCGGCAATGAATGTGTTCTGGTTGATCGTAGCTGCCGAATTTGTCGAGATTATTTTCATGCTTTTGTGGGGACTTGGTGTGGAACATCCACCCACAGATACGAGCCCACCTTTTTCCCCAATTTCTCACAGCCTGGTCATGGGGTTACTGTGGTCGATCCTGGCCGTTGGAGTGGTGTTTTTGTTCAGCCGGAAAAGAAGACTGAGTTTGATAATTGGATTCCTCGTTCTCAGCCATACAGTATTAGACTTTATCGCCTCTCCAAAGACTGCATTTTATCCGGCCGACACCGGCATGCCATTCTTCATGGATTATACCAGTACCTATGGATTGGGGTTATGGGAAAATGCGGTGGTTGCAGCGATTGGTGAAATCGGAATCCTGGCGGCAGGGGTTGTTATTTACATTATGGCGATTAGAAAAATCAAAGCAGAAGGAAAATTTCCTTCGGAATAAAATTTTCTCGGATGAATTGCCCATGTTAACAGCGTTAATGCCAAACGCGAATGATTATACAGGTCTCCATATGACAATTAAAATTAAAACTATTATCAGATGAAAAAAGGCATTCTGGAACTTGATGAATCAGATGCAGGGTTGAAAACAATCTTTACTTTGGGCGCCGTAACCACAGTTATTGTCCTGGCGGGAGTCATCATCGATCTGATCTTTGGCACCATCACCGGAGGAAACCTGACAGCGCTTCCGCAAACCGCTGTTGACCGGTTCTTGCAAATCAGGGACAACTGGACTCTTGGACTCTACAATCTTGATCTTTTGAATGCTATCAATCAATTAATTCTGATTCCATCCTATGTTGCCCTGTACCTGGCTCTTCGGCAAACACGGTCAGGGTTTGCCCTGCTCGGGCTCATTGTTTTTCTCGTGGGGTCCACCTTGTTGGTTTCAGGCAATGTAGCGCTGCCAATGTATGAACTGAGTATCAAGTATGCAGCATCAACTTTAGAATCGCAGAAAATGTTGTATGCAGCGGCGGGCGAAGCATTGCTGGCAAAGGGAATCCATGGAAGCATGGGGATGTTCTTCGGATTCCTGCTGCCGAATATTGCCGGCATTATAATGTCTTATGCCATGATAACCGGCCGGATATTTACAAAGTGGACTGGTTACCTTGGTTTAACCGGAAGTGCATTGATGTGCATCTATATTGTACTGGTGACCTTCGTTCCTGACATAAAAAGCATGGCAACTTTATTTGCAGCGCCTGCAGGGCTGATGCTGATGGCATGGATGATACTTTTTGCCATCAGGTTTTTCAGGTACGGCTAATTAATTATCTTGGCGCTATTCAGCAGCATATGACTGACCTTTAATCCGGTATTCCGGAACGCTGCCTGGTTGATCTCAAACCTGATTTTATTGTTATCTAAAAAGAAATTGATCAAAACTCCCTTGGATCCAAATCCCTCAGTTTCTCCAATGGTGATCAAAGGCTTGTCGTGAGCATAGTTCAAAATGAAATTTAATTCGCTGGACATGTTATCGCAGATAAAAATCATGTGGCAATATTTGTTTGTATCAAGTTTCGCAGCATACCTGATTACTACTTTGCGACCTTTGATCCGGGTTTTTGTAAAAAATTTCTGCAGGTTGTCTCCAAATGGATTTTTTCCGAGTACCAGGATGATAAAAGGTTTGGTTGTATCAGCCTGAAGTGAATCAGATGGCCATTCAATAAAACGGGTAAATCGTTCAATAAACCCTGCCTTAAGGATATATTCAGTTGATTGGCCATGCAATGTTCCAAGGTAACAGGACATAAGGAAAAATCCTGTCAGTAGAATGCGAAGCGTCAGCGGTTTTTTGTTAAACATGGTACGATAGGACTTACAAGTTCGCATTCCGTTTAAAGTTGAAATTCCAGGTCGCCTTTATCAGAAATGACCTTTGTGGCTGACGATATCGGTCGGGTAATGAATTCGACGGATGATAATATTCCGTGTTAAGGATATTGTTTGCGATCAATTGGAGATCGATGCCATGAAAATCAAACCAGCTCAGTGTTCCATTCAGAATAAATGCGTCATCTATGATATTGGTTCCGGTGTTTGCAATGATTCTGGGATTGGTCCGCGGACCGTAATAATATCCACTGAGATGCAGATTCAATCCTTTATAAATATTTACGGAAAATCCTGCATTGGCAACATGTTTTGATATTTCCGGGATCAGGTTCCCATCCTGGTCAATTGAATAATTAAAGGTATAATATCCATAAAAGCCTACTTTATTCTTTTTAAAGTTGAAGCCAGCTTCCACGCCTGTGGTGGTGACTTTATCGCGGTTCAGCCATCGCCAGTGCCCCAGGGTGTCAATATAATCAATCACAAGCGACCTGGTAAGGTGATTTTGAAATACAGAAGCCTCCAGATTGAAAAAATTGGTAAGGGAGTAGGCAAGGAACAACTCTCCGGATTTTATCTGTTCGGGCAGCAGATCCTGATTTCCGATGCCTGCTGTGTAATCCCAGGGGCGTGGTGCTCGATAGGCTTCACTATACATAAGTTTGGATGTGAATTTCCTGATGTTAAAAACCAATGCGAACCTCGGTGTAAATACCCGGTGGTAATAGCTGCTGAAATCCTGTCTTGCGCCTGCCATAAACTGAAAATACTTCAAAAACCAGACCTGACCCTGGAGGTAGATACTCAGGAGGTCGTTTTGCAATTTTGCCGGATCATCCGGAGCCGGGGGATTTATATCCTGGGAAAGGCTGTGTGACTGCGAGAAATTTTCAGCAATGGATTCATGCTCATAGTTTATACCCCCAATAAAATACAGGTAATCTTTCGGATAGAAATTAAACTGGTTTTCGACTCCCAGAAGCCAGTTTGGACGGTAATAACCCACCTGATCCCCCGGAGTTGCACTGTCGGCTTTGATAATATAACCAATCGTATTATTCAGTACATTTGAATTCCGGGTGTATATGCGGCTGGAATTCGACCACGTCTTTTTCTTATCATAGGTATATCCGACAAATCCGTTCAAAAACCAGATATTCCATAGAGTGCCTCGATCGAGGTAATCTGAGCCGATGGATTTATATGCGGTGGTGCGTGATGACCGTTTAAGCTGGGAGGTGATACCAGCCGTCAGGTTTTTATATTTGAAGTACCCATTGACCGTATAATCATCTTCAAAATTTTCCATATTATCAGTCCAGTTGTCATCGCCGCTTGCTTCTTTCAAATCAGCTTTTTCAGAGGTTTTATACATCCCGGCAATTCGAAATCCCGCATCCTTATTACGATTGATATATTCATAACCGAAATCCATGCTGTTTGTTTTGAAATTTCCGAGGGATCCGCTGATGTGACCTGAATTCGCGTTTTCAGGTTTTTTTGTGATGATGTTGATGATTCCCGATACGGCATTTGTTCCGTAAAGTGCCGAGGAGGGACCATATACTACCTCGATCCTTTCAGTATTTGACAGGTCGAACTGTCCTCCTCCGTAATAGCCTCCTGAGTTCAATTCATTGATCTGAACGCCATCTACGAGCAGAAGGATGAGGTTGTTCTGGCTGGGAATGCCTCTCATAAAGCTATAGGTATTGAATCCATTGATATTTCGGAATTGAAATCCCGGTAAATCAGCCAGCGCCGCTTCAAGTGTGAAATATCCCCTGTCTCTGATCTGTTCAGCCGTAATAATCCGGATTGTGGTTGGGGCCTCCCTCATTTTCTGCGACACTTTTGAAGCGGTTGTGACTTCAACATTCATCATCTCTTCCAGTGACATAGTCAAAATATCCTCCGCAGCAATAGTGTCACTTTTTTGTGACAAAGCAGAGATACCTGATCCGGAAAAAAATATTATGGCAAGTAAAACCCGGAGGAATAATGCCCCATTTCGAACTTTTTTTGAGATCGACATTTTTCAAATGATTAAGGACAAACAGAATCTTTATTCATTAACTTTGTAAGGGTATGATAAAAATACGGCTTTACACTGAATATTCTCCAAAAATAGTAGAAATGTCAAGGCCTCCAAAAATTTGCTATGGAAAAGCAATCATGAAATTCAAAATTCTTTTTTTTCTGTGTTTTTTTGAACTTCTCTATTGCCCGGATTTATTTGCGCAGGATACAATCAACCCAAAACCTGTCGACGAATTATTTAAACTGGATCTGGATGAATTTTTAAATGTCGTCATCACACCTTCAAAATTGCCGCAAGCAGAAGGTAATGTAACGCAGCAGGTTGATGTGATCCATGCCCACGATATCGAAACCAATATTTCGGGTAACCGCAACATCTGTGAGGCAATCTCCAATCTTCCGGGGGCTTCAGTAACCGTATTATCCCGCAACGATGCAAACTGGGGCACTTATGGTGGTATTGGTCCCAAGTATAGTACCTACATGCTTAATGGCTTACCGGTCGACGCCTTTACAGATCCCATGTCGCTCGATCTGAATATCTTTGATCGCATCGAAGTGCAACGGGGACCGGCTTCCGTCATCTATCCGAACTACCTGTCACAGGATTTCGCCGGCATTCAGAGTCCGCTTACCGGTACCGTCAACCTTATCTTGAAAGGGAAGATTGAAAAGCCCAAAACCTCGTTTCAAACTTCCTATGGTTCTTATAACACGTTGAACGGTCAAATTCTTCATCAGAACCGGATCGGACAATTTAATTATTTCTGTGGCATCACCTATGAAATGTCAGATTATACCAACTATGGAACAGATGGTTCCTGGCTGAATATGCAAAAAGATCCTGAGTATAAAAAAACAAAAATATATGCTGGATTGACCCTGTTTCTTGATAAAGATGAGCGTCAGAAACTTACCTTCTTTTTTCAGAAAACGTTGCATGCCGGTGATGCGGGAAGAGTTTACCGGGGATTCGATAATAATTACAATACCCTGAATGCGGGTTATGATGTATCGTTCAGCGACAAACTTTTCCTTCAGTCACATATTGGAATGCGTTCCTATGATCGTACCTGGCAGGAGAGTAATTTCGGTGTAATCGACACCCTGAAATCGGATAATGGTGTGACTCAATTGATCATACCGGTTGATATTTCGCTGACATGGAAACACGGAGCAAATAATACACTGAGTGCAGGGGCTGACTACCAGGGTGCCGGTTACACCACCTGGACCGATCCTTTGGTTGGGTATCACATTCTCGGTAGCCAGGCCAGCGCGACCCAGGTTGGTGTTTATGTGCAGGAGGAATGGCTCCCTGTTTCGGGTTTGTCGCTCAGGGGAGGTTTGCGATACACCTATGTCAGAAACCAGATCGCACTGGTAAACGGCGGTCCCCCGGATAATAGCAGTATGTCATGGGAAAAGTTTTTGTGGAGTGCCGGCATCAGGTATTCGATCGGCAAAAAGTTTGCTGTTTATGCCAATGGAGGGAGCAGTTTTGCTCCTCCCGGCCTGAAATCGATCAGCGGGACCATTCCCATGATCGATTTTAAAGTACCGGGCCGGAATGGCCAGTTGCCGAATCCCGGGTTGAAACCTGAAATGGGCACCGGTATGGATCTTGGTGCTGAGGCCAAATTCACCCCCAATCTGATTACCGGTATCCGGCTGTTTTATATTATCCTGCAGGATGCCATTGTGGATAATGTGGTCAGCCAAAATCCTTCGCAGTCTCAGTCGATCAATACAAGATCGGCTTCGCTGGGAGGTGAGATTGAAATTTCACACAGGATCGGTAACTCATTATCTTGGTTTGCCAATGCAACTTATATGGTGACCAATATTCAGAATGATTCAAATGCCAACCAAAACGATGTGGAAATTCCGTTTGCCCCCAATCTTGTGATCAATTGCGGCCTCGATTATTGTGCGCCCTTCGGACTTTCGATCGTGCCGTCATTCAATTACAATGCCGGATTTTATGATGGAACCTCAAAAACTGACCGGCTGTGGTATACTCCGGGTGTTGTCCTCAATGCCTTTATCTCCCAGCGTATCGTCCGTGGGAAATCGTACCAGCTGGAATGTTTCGTCGAGGTTTACAATGTTACCAACAATGATTATATCATGCCATGGCAGTTTAAAAACCCCGGGTTCTCAATGATGGCGGGACTCAAGATGACCCTGAATTAAACTAAGTGTCCACCTTTTATTGCTGACCAGCAGATGATGCTTTTTCCTCATGAACCCTACAACATGCCGGTGAACAAAATACTAATAATGCTTTCAATACTTCATCTTCTCCTTCCCGGGGCTTTTTCACAATCATCAGAATTTGAAATGAAAGCCGTTGCCCTGGAAAAACTTGCCATCTTCATTGAATGGCCGAAAAGTGATTCGGAAAACGCCAACCATAATTTTGTAATTGCCATCCTGGGACAAAATCCATTCGGGATGACTCTTGAACAGGTTTATAAAAATCACAAAATTAAAGATAGGGAGGTAAAGATTGTCTATATCAATGATATAGAGCAATTACCGGAATGTCAGATGTTATTTATTCCTAAGGTTAAAAAAGGCACTTTGGTGAGAATCTTGCATCATGTAAAGACCTTGCCCGTGTTGACTGTTTCAGATACGGAAGGATATGCCCGGGTCGGCTGTCACATTAATTTTTTCAATTTTGATGGAAAACTGAGGTTTGAAATCAACCAGAAAGCGATGAAACTGGATGGATTTATTGTCGATTATAAGTTATTGCGCGTAGCAAAAATTGTACATTCATGACCTGATATTTTTTTTTTCTGATATTTTGCAAAAAGCAACACTTTATCATTACTTTTAATGAATTATTAAGGATGCTTTCGTTTTATTTTGCGTGAACTATGTTGAAAATCAAATCTGGTTTGATTTCGAGGCTTTCGATTAAAAACAAGCTCATTCTGCTGGTGTTTTCGGTTCTGGTTTTTGTATTTATTGTTTCCTTCTCCCTTATCATTGCCTGGGGAATAATCGACTATAAAAAGAAGCTGGAGCACAGTACCCTCCTGTATGCAAAGGTCATCGGTGAATATTGTATTGCACCACTTACCTTCTCGGATAAGCAGGGCGCAGACGATGTACTTTATAAGATTAAGTCATTACCTGAAATCTCGGTTGCTTTCCTTTACGATGAACATGATTCGCTGGTTGCCACGTATGAATCCCCTGAATTTAAAAACGAAGAAATAATCAGGCCGGATAGTTCCCTGGCTGGATTTCACCTGAATTCACTGACTGTTGTTGAACCAATCCGATATCAGAATATTCATTACGGAACCATTATCCTTGTGGCTTCAACAATAAATTTAAAAAAGCAGATACGAAATTATATCGTTTTACTTATTAGTATCTTTCTGGTAATGATGGTGATGAGTTATTTTCTGGCAAGCCGGTTGCAGGGTTATATTTCCAAACCCATCCTCAGGCTCGCCGATTTTGCCAACATCATTTCAAATGAAGGAGATTATGTTTTACGGATCAGTAAAGAAAGGGATGATGAAATCGGCCATCTGTACGACCGGTTTAATGAAATGCTGGAGCAGATCGGGTTGCGCGAAGAGGCATCCCTCAATGCGCAGCGGGAGGTGAGGATCTCAAACGAAAAATTAAACCTGATCCTTGATAATGCGCCATTTGGGTTTTTGCACTATGACCAGTTTGGTGTTGTTACAACATGCAATAAGGGCCATGAAGACATTTTTAAATTAAAGAGAGAAGATCTCCTGGGAAAAAAACTTTATGATACCCTGCATGACCGGCAGATGCGAAAAGCATTCGATGATTCATTGCATGGTATCGGTTCAGTTTTTTCAGGGTTGTACACTTCAACCATTAGTGGTGTAAGCGTTTATTGCCGGGCTATTTATACACCGTTATTCTCCAATGATAATAAAATTATCGGGGGAGTGGGTATCTTTGAGGACATTTCGGAACAGAAACGAAATGAAAAGCTGCAGGTTGAAAAAGAGGCGGCAGTTTTTGCAAATAAGGCCAAGAGCATCTTTCTTGCCAACATGTCGCATGAGATCCGTACGCCACTGAATGCCATCCTTGGTTTCTCGCAGCTCATGGAAAAGGACCAGTCACTAACACCCGATCAGCGTGAAAATATCTCCATCATCAATTCCAGCGGAGAGCATTTGCTTGCGCTCATCAATGACATCCTTGAAATGTCGAAAATTGAAGCCGGCCGGATCCAGCTTAACAGTGTAACGTTTAATCTTCGTGCAATGATCGAAGAGGTTGGAACACTTTTCCGCACAAGGGCAGAAGAAAAAAAGCTTTATTTACTTGTTGAATTGGCAGATGATATGCCGGAATATATTGATTCGGATGAAGGGAAAATCAGGCAGGTTCTTATCAATCTTCTGAGCAATGCAATTAAATTTACCAGTGAAGGGGGTATTATTTTACGTGCCTGGACTGTCAGATCACCGCAGGAAAATCAACTTTTGTATATTGAAGTTGAGGATACGGGTTCCGGGATCGCCGAGCATGAACTTGATAAAGTTTTCATGCATTTCGAGCAAACCCGCAGCGGACAGCAGGCTCATGTCGGAACCGGACTGGGTTTGGCCATTTGCAAGGAATACATTCACATGATGGGTGGTGAAATTTCAGTTAAAAGCCAGCTAAACAAGGGTTCGCTGTTCAGGTTCTACATTGAAATCAGTGAGGGTGATCTGAAAAATGTCGTATACCATGAAACTCAGGCAGGGGTGTGCGGCATTGAGCCCGGGCAGAATGATATAAAGATCCTGGTTGTCGACGATAAGGAGCCAAACAGGAAATTACTGATCAAAATGCTTTCCAGTGTTGGGTTTTCGCTCGACAGTGCCACAAATGGACTCGAAGCCGTAGAATTGTTTAAGCAATCGAATCCCGACCTGATCCTGATGGATATGTTCATGCCCGTTATGGATGGTTTTGAGGCTATACGGACAATACGTGCCCTGCCCGGAGGAAAGGAAGTTAAAATTTTTGCAGTGACTGCCAGCGTTTTCGAAGAGGACAAGCAAAACATTCTTGAATCAGGTGCGGATGAATTCATTAAAAAACCCTTTAAGGAATATGAAATTTTCGAAAAAATATCTGATCGGCTTGGGGTGAAGTTCATTAGTCAGACACAGGAGACCAGCATTGAGAAACAAGTTAAGATTGAACCTCTCACAATGGAAATGATCTCAACAATACCGCAATGGATCAAAGATCAGATCAAAGAGGCGATCATCAATGGCGATATTGAAATGATGGAGGAACATATAAAGCAATTATCTTCGATTGACCGGATGATTGCCACTCAGTTACTATCACTTGTCAAGACCTATAATTTTGAGAAACTGAATCAAATTTTTCAGATTACCTAACCCCATGCTGTAATGGAAGAAATAGAGAAGAAAGAAAATATCCTGGTCATCGACGACACTCCAGCTAACCTGGAGATCCTGTTGCGGGTATTTCAAAAGGAGGGTTATAAGGTCAGGGCCGTTACCAGCGGATTGATGGGCATCAGGGCAGCAGAGAATGACCCTCCCGACATCATTCTCCTCGATGTAACGATGCCCGAAATGAATGGGTATGATACCTGCCGCAAATTAAAACAAACGGATGGCCTCAACAGTATCCCGGTCATTTTTATCAGTGCCCTCACCGAAACATTCGATAAGGTGGCTGCCTTTGAATCGGGCGGTCTGGATTATATAACGAAACCATTCCAGATCGAAGAGGCGCTGGCCCGGGTCAGAACTCACCTTGCCTTGCGAAAATATCAACGGCTGCTTGAAGTTAAAAACAGAGATCTCAATGAAGCCATTGAACAGCTGAAGGAGGCACAGACGCAATTGATCAATTCTGAGAAATTGGCTTCTTTAGGCGTCCTAACTGCAGGAGTTGCACATGAGATCAACAACCCGATCTCATTTATTTACAGTTCTTCGCTTGGATTGTCGAAGAATATACAGTTTTTCCTGGATATTCAAAATCGATATGAGGATGCACTCCGGAAATATGATGAAAAATTCATCCGGGAAATTGAAGAATATAAATCAGATCATGATTATGACGAGCGGTTGCAAGAACTATCCCTTCTTTCGGAGAATATCGTGAAGGGATCGGAAAGAATTTCCGGAATCGTCAGAAGCCTCCGCCTTTTTTCCAGGCTTGATGAAGCCGATATGAAATCCATCGACATCCTTGAGAATATCGAGTCGACCCTCCTCTTATTACAGCACAAACTTTCCGAAAAAATCAGCATTGTAAAGGAATACAATTCCATTCCTCAAGTTCCATGCTTTCCGGCTAAAATAAGCCAGGTACTTATGAATATCCTATCTAATGCCATCGATAGCATAGGGGAAAAAACAAACCCCGCCGAAAATGAACAAATCATTATTAAAACCAATACCGAAATAGTTAATGGGGTAACCTATGTTGTCATTGAGATCCGTGATTCCGGAAAGGGAATCTCTGACGAAATAATAAAAAAGGTCTTTGATCCTTTTTTTACCACCAAACCTGTCGGAAAAGGTCTCGGACTGGGATTGTCCATCAGCAATAATATCGTCAGGGAACATGGCGGAAAAATTGAAGTGGCGAACATTGAAAATAGTGGCGCATCATTTAAAATATTTTTACCTGTAAAATTTTAACCTATGAAGGAGAATAATAAATATAAAATCCTGTTTATCGACGATGAACCGGCCAGCCTGACTGCATTTAAAAGTGTTTTCAGGGATGACTATGATATCAGTCTGGCGGGCTCGGCTGATGAAGGGTATGAGATCATGAAGAACCAATCTGTTGATATTGTGATCTCCGACCAGCGAATGCCAGGCATTACCGGTGTAGAGTTTCTGCATAAAGTTCGTGTTGAATTTCCAGAAACGGTCCGCATGCTTATAACCGGATATTCGGATATCGATGCAGTGATCAAGTCAATCAACGGGAGCATGGTCTCATATTACTTTTCAAAACCATACAATGAGAAGGACATGAAGGCCATCCTTGATAATACCATCGAAAGACTTAAACTGTCGAAAGAAAACCGTACATTATTAGAGAAATTGCAGTTACTGGTTGAGGAGCTCAGGGCAAAAAAAGATAATCTGGAACAGGAAATCCTAAAGCGTCGAACAGCCGAAAGCGAACTTCAGGTTGCCAGGGAAAAGGCCGAAGAGTCCTCGCGGATGAAATCCTCCCTGCTTTTAAATCTGAATCATGAGTTCCGGACCCCCATGAATGCCATTCTTGGATTTTCGCAGATCATGAAAGAAACCATCGCCGATGAAGAATTTAAAGGGATGGCCGAAATGATAAACACATCCGGCAAGCGGTTGTTGAAAACCCTGAATGCCATTGTTGAACTGGCAAGAAGTGAGGCAGATAACCTGGAACCTTATATTGAAGGTGTCGACCTGAGTTCACTGGCTAAACAAGTTATCAGTGAATTTCATGAACTTGCCGACCGCAAGAATATTGTAATACGGGAAGATATCCAGCCGGATGTTATAGCCAGGTTCAACAAAACCTTTGCACTCCTGGTTTTATCCAGTCTTTTGGATAATGCCATCAAATTTACCCACAAAGGGTTCATTGATGTGACCATTTCAACGGAGACTTCTGACGGTGAGGATTTTGCTGTTTTTATGATCAGGGATACCGGGATTGGAATTCCGCTAGATTATCATGAAAAGGTCTTTGAGGATTTTCGCCAGGTAAGTGAAGGTGTTGGTAGGTATTACGAGGGACTTGGTATCGGACTGGCGCTCTGTAAAAAGATCCTGCACAAGCTGAGCGGAGAAATTTTACTGGAAAGCAAAACAGGCGAGGGGACACTTTTTACTGTCCGTGTGCCTGTGATGAGACCCAAGAGTGATAATTCCGATTTGGGAGTAACCGGATCAAACAAGACCCCTTCGCAGGCAATTACAAAGGCTCCACCGGCTGAAACCAATTATGTTCCTTTACTTTTAATTGTTGAGGACAATGACTTTAATGTGGAATTGATCGAGGCATTCCTGCAGAAATCATTTCGATTGGTCAAAGCTTTCAATGGGGAAACAGCCATTCAATTGGCAAAAGAAAAACACTTTGATCTTATTTTAATGGATATCAATCTGGGTACCGGGATCGATGGCGTTGAGGCCATGCTTCAGATCAGAAAGATAAATGGAAATGCCAGTATGCCATTCATCGCTGTTACCGGTTTTAGTAGTATGGAAGATAAAAAGCGACTATTATCTCTGGGTTTCAACGCATTTCTTCCAAAACCTTTTACACGGCAAAGCCTGCTTTCAGTGGTGCAGGAATCGCTGAAATGAAGTGGACGGGAATAAAATTATATCCAAAATTTCCATTTGTGGCATATTCAATAAATTTTTTTTCGGTATATGTATGGCTTATTGTTAGTATCATATTACTCTAACCGAGCAAATTCTTTCCTTTAAGATATGCTATTTCCAGATATTTCTTCCGGATTTCCTGGCTAACTGATAATATAGAATGGAAATATATATGATCAACTTTTTCAATACCAGGATATTTCAAACTCCAACAATCAATTGTTTTTTCCATTGCCTCCTTAAATCCCTTTTCCCTGTAAACTTTTTCGTTAAAAAATGTGGGTTGCATGATAATGGCTTTTTTTAATTTAAGCAATGGAATTCTGCCATCAGGATCTCCATTCCAGCCGTTCTCATTTAATCTGTAGGCAAAACCATACGTGAGCACCCTTTCCATCCAGCCTTTAACAAGCGCGGGGAAATGCATCCAGAACACCTGAGTGATGAAAACAAGAACATCGGCATCTGCTACCTTTTTTTGTTGTAAAAGAACATCCTTTGGTTTTTGTGAGTTAATGAGTTGAATTAATTCATCATCGGTCTTATTCTTTATGTACATTTTTGCTATTATCCTTTTCAATGGACCGCCAGCAAGTTCGATAATCATTTTCCTCATATCCATTTGCTGAAACAACTCCCTGGGCATGTCTTTATCTACAAAAAATGCGGAATCCATACTTTGGAAAACAGGATTGAATTTTATTTTGTAAAGATCAACAACCTCGTATTGATGTCCTGCTTCCTTGATCCCCCTGATGAAATTATCAAGCACGGCTTTTGTAAATGACATCGGGTTTGGATGTGCGAAAATGATGAGAACGTTCATGGCTTTCGTTTTAAGTTCACATATCTGCTAACACTTTTTTTATATTGTCTGTATTCGTCTCCATATTGATGTTCAAGGGATTGTTCCTCTTTGATCATGATAAAATGGTGAATGACCCAGGCCCCAATGAAGGCGGATAAATTGATATAATCAGGAGTAAAAAGGCAGGATGAAAAAAGGATCAGAATGAATCCAAGATAAAACGGATGACGACTTAATGCATATATACCACGGGTTTGCAATTTGTGGTTGTCAGAATCCGATAATCCGAAAATCAGATCTTTGTTAAGTCGGATTGTAGATTGAAATAACAATATAACTCCAAGAAGAAGTGATAAAAGTGCAATAATCTCAATAAAGACAGGTGGTTCAAATATTTTGGTGACCTTTATCCGGAGTCCGTATATCACCAGAAACACAAGATTGATAAGTACACATAGCTTTGCGAGAATAAAAAATAACACTGGTATTGGTGGTTTGCCGATAATTTTTTGCTTTGAAATTATTGCTCTGACAACAACAATCACTATCAGCATGAATAATAAGAGGGACAGGATAAGCGATAAATTTGCAATCATTTTAAATAGTACTACTTTTAAATTTTTTAAAGGAGAAATTTATTAAATCTAATAATGGTCCAGTCATAAAAGTTGTGAACAAAGCCATTAATACCATTATTGCAAAAATTTCCGGCCCTAAAATACCTAAGTCATAACCAATATTTAAAACAACAAGTTCCATAAGACCTCTCGTATTCATCAAAACTCCTAAAGACAGAGAATCTTCCCAGGTGCGGCCAATTATTCTGGCAGTCATAGCACTGCCCATGAGTTTGCCAATAATTGCAACGCTTATTATTAAAACACAAAATACCCATAGAGGGCCTTCATTTAAAAGACCAATTTGAGTTCGAAGTCCGGTAAAGGCAAAAAATATGGGTAATAGTAATATTGTGCTTACATCTTCAATTTTCTCTGTTAGTATTTCTTTGAATCGAATATTATTAGGCATTACAACACCGGCAATAAAAGAACCAAATAAAGCATGAATACCAATAATTTCTGTAAAATAAGCCGATAATAAAAGAATAAAGAACGAAATTCCAATAATAGTTTTATTGATCTTCTCATCTTTTATTCTCTTTTCACTTAATTTTTGAAGCCATGGTTTGATAAAATAAAGCATGAAAACAATATACGCAATGGCAAGTCCAATTGTAAATAATGAACTTGTCAGACTGCCAGCCTTAACAATGGCAATCACTGCTGCAAGCATACACCATGCTGTCACATCATCAGCAGCGGCACAAGTTATTGCTAAAACTCCAAGGGGTGTCTTAGTCAGATTACGTTCTTTAATAATTCTGGCTAATACAGGGAATGCGGTTATACTCATTGCAATACCAATGAATAAAGCAAAAGAAACAAAGTCTATTCCTTCAGGTGCTAATTCCTTATAAATAAAATATGAGACGCAAGTGCCAAGAAAAAATGGGAAGAGAATACTGACATGACTAATAATAACTGCATCATGAGTTTTGCTTTTGATTTTACTTAAATCTAAATCCATTCCGATTACAAACATAAAAAATGCCAGTCCTATTTGACTTAAAAACTGGAGAGAAAGAAAAGAATTATGAGGAAAAACAAATGCAAATATTTCAGGAAATAACCACCCTAAAATGGATGGGCCTAAAAAAATACCTGCAACAATTTCACCAATGACTGTTTGTTGTCCCAATATTTTAAAGATAATACCGAATATCCTGGAAGTAAATAGAATTATTATTACTTGTAGCAGTAATATGCTTAGCGGATATTTAATATTATTTATAAATTGATCAAGTACATTCTGAGGAGAGTCAATTAATACAGGTTTTGTCTTGTCTTCAAAGGTAATGGTCTTGTCGCTTGTGATTTCCTGAGTTTGGCGAACAATATGATTCCCTTTTTCTATTACAAACCATGTCAGGGAGCCAAAAATTCCGATTAATAATATGTAAGTTATAATCTTTTTCATCGTTGTCTTCAAAGTACCGACATGTTGAATTGTCCCCCATCAGGGGATCTGAGACTTGTTTTTCTTGTAGGATATTAAATATGTAATTATTGTGAATAGTAAACTGGCTATTAAAAAATAGGGGATGTTTTTAACTATATCTTGGAAATTTATTTCCGAATCACTCGATTCCCCGATGAGGTTGATAATTACAAGGAGAATAAAATATCCAAAAAACAGGATAACAATTGAGAATTTAAGGCGGGTGGTCGTTTTCATGCCTGCTTTGATAATTTATAAACTTCACTCCAGGTTGGCTCTTTTCCGGTGATCAGGATGGATACCCTGAATATCTTTGCTGCAAGTTTACGTAAAAAATAAAATGTCAGCAAAAGTAAAAGAAATGAACCAGCAGCTTGCCAATATCCCACCTCTGTAATGGCCCATCTCACAGGCATTGATGTTGCAGAAGTCAAGGGGAACCAGGAAAGAAATATTGACAATCCACTATCAGGGTCGCGTGTTACTAAGAATGACGCTAATACAAAAACCACGGGCAGCATCATAAGTGAACTTTTACCCGAATTATAAGGATCAGTAATTATTGAAGCAATGGCAGCAAGTAAAGCGTTCCATATTAAAATACCAACAAGGGCAAAGGGCAAATATATTGCAATGGACGGCAGGTATAAATAATCAAGAATGCCAGATGCAGGCAAATCTGTGAATTGAAAAAAGAGCATGCCACCGACAATACTTAAAATTGCATAGGTGAACATGGATGAGATACCTGTTAAAGTTATTCCAAATATTTTACCATCCATCCAAACTTGTGAACTGATGGCAGAAACGATTTGTTCTGTTATTTTTAGCTGCTTTTCTCCGGTTATGGCGGTAAACTGATAAGCAAAACTTAGGAATAGCGCCAAAATCATAAGTCCGGCAAAAAAATAGGAAAGCACTAACCTGTTCATAGAATTATCGGTATAAAGAAATGATTCAGCAACAGGTGCCGGCGACAATACTGCAGTTAATTCTTCGGGCGCTAATCCGATTCTTTGCATTTCTCTTTGTTTATGATATTCTGTTAAATAGGTTTTAAGTTTCTTAATAGCACGCGTGTTCTTATATGCATGAAGGACAAATTTTTCTGAGTCTTGTTCTAGTAAAACTCCATCTCTTTCATTTCTCAGATGTGCGATAAATTTTGCCTTATCTTCTTTTGGTATCTGGTTTATAACATAATTATTATTCAGGATTTCTGTTAAAGAAACGTCCATATCATTTAACGCACTTATTTTCAGTTTTTTATCTGTGTCGGAAAATGCGTATTTACCACCAAGGTAAAAAATCGCGGACACCACAAGCATGATCACTATACCCAAAGCCTCATTTTTGGGTTTAAAGAACCTGCTAAACTCCCAGCGTGTTACAGTGATTACTTTCTTCAAATATTTCATCATCATTGTTTTTTAACAAGTTGAAGAAAAATTTCATGAAGATTAGGCTTATGGCTTGTTATATCACAAATCCCATCAACCTTTGTCAAATCAAGCAATACATTATTCAGGTCGGTTTTTTGCCCGAAGGTAATTTTTACACGCAAATCATCAATATAGTTTACACTTTCAACTCCGTTTAAATATTGAAATGTAGTTTCATTGACATGTGATTTAAGTTGCAGTTCAATAATTATTTTTTTACCAAATGTTTGGTATAAATCGGATAAAGACCCGTTATATATCTCATTGCCATTATTAATCAGGAAGAGTTTATTGGCAACTTTTTCAACAAGTGACATTTGATGTGCGCTTAATAGAATTGTAGTTCCTTGATTATTGATTTCTTTAATATAATCAATGAATATTTCCTGATTTAGCGGGTCCAGGCCAGAAAAAGGCTCGTCCAGAATAGCAAATTCAGGTTTATGAAGTATTGACGCCACGAACTGAATCTTCTGCTGATTGCCTTTTGAAAGTACTTGTAATTTTTCTTTTGCCCTATCAGCAAGACCCAATCTTTCTATCCACTCCAAGGCAATTTTTTTTGCATCCCCCTTTTTCATACCTCTTATGGTTGCAAGATAAACCAATGATTTAAGTATCGGAATATCTAAATAGAGTCCTCTCTCTTCAGGCAAATAACCAATATGTTCGGCTTCAGGAACTAGCTCTTGCTTGCCGTTCAGGTTCCATTCTATATGTCCACTATCCGGTTTAATAATGTCAAGTAAAATGCGCAGGGTTGTGGTTTTTCCTGCACCATTGGGTCCCAGAAAAGCATAGATATCGCCCTGCCCGACAGTGAACGAGATATTATTCACTGCCTTTACATTCAAAAAGTCCTTGCTTATTGAGTTTACACTAAGAACTGTTTTTTGCATGTTATCAATCAATTACGATTCCTTTCAGATCATCAAATTTTTTCTATCAAATCCTATCAGATGTGTGTCGTTCTTTATTATTTAGTCGTCTTTTCACCAATTCCCGTTAGCTTAGGGATTGTGTCGTGAGTTGGAATTGTAAACTGCCGGGGGCAGATATTATTTAAAAATCTCTTCCAGTTTCTCATCAAGTTCCTCAGCGCCGGGGTGAATTGCAATAATGATCCCATTTTCATCAATGAGGAACGTACTTCCTCCTGAACCTGAAATGTTATATTTACTCCATATGCCGTTACGATTATCCAGTTCAATCAGATTCAACCATGGATACTTGTCCCTTTCGAGGGCAACTTTAAATGCATCCGGGTTTTTAAATTCACAGGCAACGCCTATAATGGTAAACCCTTTTGATTTGAATTTATCATACACGGGGATCATGCTTCGGTTAAGTGCACGGCATGGACCGCACCAGGAGGCCCAAAGATCAATTAATGCAACCTTGCCTTTAATACTGTCGGAGACCCTGACAGTTTTTCCATCAAGCGTGGGAGCTTCGAAATCAATATACGGACTGCCAATGTTGAGTTTATTGATTGCATGAAGCATTTGGCTGATTTTGACGGTATACGGATGATTGGGAAATTTCTGCCGGAATTCAGGGAATATGTCGTTTATGAAGGTAATGTCCACACCTTTTTGCGTTTGATTATATCGTTTAAGGGATGAATAAATGAGTGAAAAAGAGAACAAATCGATATTGGATTGAATATATTCATTCTGCCAGTACATCCTGATATTTTCAATGGAATCAATTTTATGAATGTGGCTTGCAGCTTCAGCAGAAAACATTTCCCCTGCCTTTTCCAGCTGTTCGCGTTCCCTGTACAGTTTATTATTCAGATTCACATCCTTTGACTTTCTCAATGCTTCGTTGATCGCATTTACCTTGTCACTGAAATAGGCGTTTGCCTTCCACAACGAATCTGTTACAGCGTAATATGATCTTAACAGGGGAGTAAAGATGGAATCGGATTTTTGATCAAAGATGGTTTTCTTGTGATTCAACATACCCCCTTGGATGAGGTTCAGTTTATCATCCTTCGCATTGTGGAGCGTGAAATTTATCTCGCAGTTCTCAGGGAAAAATCCAACCGGTTTCCATGCCCCACGCTGAAATTCATCCTCGAATATCAGGTTATATTGAACAATTTCCGGAACAGTAAAGGTTGAATCGAACTGGTTGTTCACAATCGTAATCTTAGTTCCGCTGAATCTTGGATCCTCAGTTTCAGGAAGAAGAATCAGTTGTTTGCTGTCACGGTCAACCGTTTTTCCTTTTATCCTGCAGGTTGTTATTTGAGCATTCAGATTACAGGCAATAAGAAAAAAACAAAGAATATGGGTTGCAACGGAGAACGGTTTCATACTAATATCCTTCAACATTGCTGTTTTTTATTTTATCCTGATCACATTTTGAATTTAAAGTCATTCCATAATTGATCAAGTCTTCGCCAAATATTGTGGGATTGGGGCATAGGCGATAATTCGAAAAATATAAGTGTTTTATTTTCGCCTGAACAAGTTTTTAAATGAGCTTTACAATTGAGAATAATCGGTTTTTGCTCCCTATAATCCAACATTCTTATTGTTCCGGCAAAAGTCTTTAAATCGCCTGAATCTTTTCGGATTTCTTTAAATGATGCCTCAACCGGAATTGCTTTTTCGCCAGGGATCTTGCTCCCGTTAATCTTGACCAATCCTGTATAATAGTCTTCCAAATTGGCTTCTAATATCTTGCAATTCAATTTAATATCACCTTCTAAATACCACAAAAAGGCATAGCTCCAATACTCATCGCTTTTTCCATTTGCCCAACCTGGAGTAAAACGAATGTCTTCAATTCCTTTATACGGAATTTCAGGAGCAAAACCAATAGGAATAAGAAATCGCTCAATTGTCCAGTCTTTTGGCACCGGAAGGGTATATGGAGCGTCCCATTTATGCCCATTAAATTCTGAATTTGTTTCTTGTCCTTGAATTGCCAGGGAGATCAAACCGAACAGGATGAAAGCTAAACTCTTCATCGTTTTAATATTTAGACAGATGTAAAAAAATTACGCACAACTTATTACTAACTACAATAATAATTTCAATTCCACACTGATCCGACGGATAATGTAAATTTACAATGAAATATTAAACCTAAAAACAAATTGCAATTCTCTTTTAAATCGATTGGAAAAGGACTTTAGCTGATGATTCGGTTTATAAAACCAGTAGTTTCTTTATGAAATGTTACCCATTGCGTTAATTTCTAATGTCAGAAATCTTTATAACAACTTGTCCCGGGCGATCCAGAACCGGTAAGGTAACAAGGCATCTTCACCTGCATAGCTGACCCCGATGCGCGGGCCGGAAAGGATCTTTGCAGGATCGATACCAATGCCCCGGTCTTCGATCCAAATGGCCGGAACAGCCTTGTTTGCTGGTTTTTTGATCAAGTCAAGGCCTGAGTGGGAATAATGGATCCCAAGGATCTTGGAAACATTGCCCGGTCCGGTGCCAAAGTCTTTGGTGAACTTCACTTTGCCTGCACGATCCAGCATTGTCCTGATCCCCTCAGCCGGGATAATCCCGCGGATAAGGACGGCGTGTGGTATATCCTGCACATTGGTGACAATATTAAACAACGAATGCATCCCGTAACATAGGTAAACATAGGCCGTTCCACCCAGGGTAAACATAACCTCGGTGCGTGCCGTTCTCCGGCCGCCATAGGCATGTGATGCCTTGTCGGTCACCCCGGCATAGGCCTCCGTCTCACAAATAACGCCTGATGTGATGATGCCATCCATCCGGGTGACGAAGTGTTTGCCAAGCAGGTCACGGGCAATCTGGACAACGTTGGAGCGGAGGTAGAAGGGGAGGGGGAGGAGCATCTATAATTTAATTTTACGATTTACGATTTACGATTTTCGAATGACAAGTGACAAGTGACAAGTGACAAGTGACAAGTGACAAATGACAAGTGACAAGTGACAAGTGACAAATTATGGCTGGATTTTTCATTGAATTACTTATTGCAGTCGAAGCAGACGAATGGGATTGACATGACCAGTTCGCCTTTTTCAGTGGAGATCGTGTTTAGTTTTTGTTCGATGATCCTGAAAACAGGTTCCGTTTGATTTTCGGGCAAACAGGATCTCCATGGGTCCATAAAGTTGTTGCGGATGAAGGAGTGACTGAGGAAGGCTGATCCGTCGTTATATTTCATTTTAAAACCATCGACATTGATCGTATGGATGGTATACCCTGCATCCAGGATCAGCTTTTTCAGGTATTCGACCGGTTTACGTTTACTGTCGATATGTACATGCATTTTATCAATTTCCTGATGCATTCCCAGGGAGTGCAGCGTCTCCTCAAAAACATCATAGAACTCGATCATCGTATGCGGCAGGTTCATGGTGATGACCAGTTGAGCGCCTTCATCGGAAACCCGGTAACATTCTGCCAGGCATCGGGCCTGGTCCATTACGTTGTTCAGCCCGTTGTTGGAAATGATCAATCCGAAATATTCATCAGGGAACGGAATCTCTTCGGCCACACCCTTGACGATCTTGGCAAACACGATCTCTTTGAGTTGCTTTTTTGCCGTGATCATCGCTATTGCTTCATCTGAGGGATCAAGTCCATAGATCATGCAGTTTTTTCCCATCCGCTCAGCAAGCTCAAGCATGGGGAATCCGCTTCCGCTGCCGATATCCAGGACGTTTATATTGGATTTCATGCGGACTGTGTCCAGCAGGGTGAGGCCAAACGGCGCCGACCAGAGAGGAAGATCGTCGTAGGAGAGGGAGGGGGTTGGGAGGGACATTTAGAATTTACGATTTACGATTTAGGATTTACGATTTAGAATTTATGATTTACGATTTGCGTTTGGCGTTTTGCGTCCCGCGTCCCGTGTCCCGTGTCCCGCATCCTGCGTCCCGATTTTTGTTTTGCATTTTGCATTTTTCGATTTTATTTCCAGGTAAATTTCCGTTCACTGTTCATGACGATTTTTTCATTGTCAATCAGCCATTGAACCGCGAGGATGATTTTATCTTCATCGATCGGATCGGCTGCAATCACAATATCTTCCATGGAACAAGTCCTGGTTTTGAGTACCGGCTTGATGATCTCAACGATGCGGTCGAATTCCATTTCGTTCAGACTAAGTTTGTTCCGTTTGATGCATACATCGCATTTGCCGCATCTTTTGGTATCGCATTCCCCGAAATAGGCGAGCAGGGCCTGGCTCCTGCATTTATTTGTTGCCTCGGCATATCCGATCATTTTCTCCATCCGCTTCCCGGCATCCTTCAGCCGGTCCATGTAATTTTCAGGTGAAATTGAAAGATCCCGGGTGTCGAGTCGTTCCTGCATATAGATCACCTGTGGCTTGTCGGTGCGTGGAATATAATCCAGGATTTGCAGTTTCGCCAGGTGCTTCAGGTTGCTCACGACCTTGTCAAGGCTTAAATTACTTCTCCGGGCCAGTTCCGGTTCGCTGAACATGATGAAATCGGAAAGGATCCCGCTGTAGGATCGCAACATGGTTTTAATGAAATGGTCGAATGGCTCATGTTCCACCTGAAAACGGTAAAGTTCCTCTTTCCCGGCTTTAATATATACCTTTGATGGATGATGGATTCCTTCGCTGAGCATCACAAAGCCCTCCTTTTCCAGGAACTTAAGGCAGTTGAATACGATGACCGGTTGGAAATTATATTGTTCGGCAAAGGCAGCCAAATCGAAATCAAAGCGCTGGTCCTTACCCATCCCTACCGGTAACTGGAAATAATTCCCGAGGGCCTGGTAAACATCGCGTATGATCTTCAGTTCAGGGTAAGAGAGCGCAAGGTTGTGCCGAGAATCAATAATATCGGCTTTTTCGTAAAGTAACACCGCAAAAGCCCTCTTTTCATCCCGGCCGCCGCGACCAGCCTCCTGGAAGTAAGCTTCGATGCTGTCGGGCAGATCGAGATGAACCACAACCCTGACATTTGGTTTGTCGATTCCCATGCCAAAGGCATTGGTCGAAACGATGATTCGCCGCTCCTCATTGATCCATGCCGATTGCCGCTGATCCCGGGTTCGCGGATCCAGTCCTGCATGGTAAAAGTCGGCACTGATTTTATTCTTTTGCAGGTATTCCGCGATCTCCTTGGTGTGACGCCGGTTGCGAACATATACAATGCCCGGGCCTTTCACCTTATTGAGTATTTTAACCAGCCGTTTTAATTTATCCTCCTCCCTGAGAACCAGGTAGGTAAGGTTTTTCCGTTCAAAACTCTTTTGAAACAGATTTTCCTTCCTGAAATCCAGTCGTCGCTGGATATCCTTGACAACTTTCGGTGTTGCAGTGGCAGTAAGCGCCATCACGGGGGTGCCGGGGATCAATGACCGGATGTTGGCGATCAGAAGGTAGGGAGGCCTGAAATCATAACCCCACTGCGAAACACAATGCGCCTCATCTACGGCCAGAAGGTTGATCTTCATGCGCTTCAGCGATTCACGCATCTTTTCAGAGGTGAGCCTTTCCGGGGAGACATACAGTAGTTTGATACTGCCAAACCTGCAATTTCCTAGGATGATGTCAATCTCATCGGCATGCATGCCCGAATGAAGCGCTGCTGCCGGAATGCCGCGCTTTTTAAGGTTATCGACCTGGTCCTTCATCAGGGCTATCAATGGCGAGATAACAAGACAGACCCCATCAAGTGCAAGCGCCGGAACCTGGAAACAGAGCGATTTCCCGCCACCTGTGGGCAACAGCGCCAGGGTATCCTTTCCATCCAGCACCGACTGGATGATCTCCTCCTGCATCGGGCGGAAGGAGGAGTAGCCCCAGTGTTTTAGGAGAATTTGTTGCAGGGATAGGACCATTTACAAATGACAAATGACAAGTGACAAGTGACAAGTGACAAGTGACAAATGACAAATGACAAGTGACAAGTGACAAGTGACAAGTGACAAGTAACAAGTGACAAGTGACAAGTGACAAGTGACAAGTGACAAGTGACAAGTGACAAGTTGTTAACAAATATATCACTTTTTGAGTAAATAATTGATTAAGCAAGAAAATATCATGGCTAATGAAAATTTGAAACAGAGGACAAAATGGTTGGCTTTAAGAATCATTAAGATGGTGGAAAGTTTACCGGAAACTAAAACATCAAAAATACTCGGGAATCAGGTTCTTCGGTCGGGCACTTCTGCAGCAGCAAATTACAGAGCGGGCTGCATTGCAAAATCTAAAAGAGATTTCATCAACAAGTTAAAGATTGTCGAAGAGGAAGCCGATGAAACTATTTTCTGGTTGGAATTACTTGAAGAATCAGGAATTATTTCCTGTGACAGGTTACAATTGATAAAAACTGAAACTCGTGAAATTTTGGCTATTATTGTGGCAAGCATTAAAACTGCCAGAAAAAATCAGAAATAATCTATAGGTCAATTAGATAGCAAATTTGTCACATGTCACTTGTCACTTGTCACTTGTCATTCGAAACTTTCCAAATCGCATCCAACACAGTTCCATCCACCCATTTCACAACCGCAACCACTTCATCGGTGAACTTCGGTTTGGCCGGGACGCCACAGATTTTCTCCGCTTCGGCTTTAAGTTCTTCAATGGTTTTAATGGGCAGGGACGAATTTTTCATCTTTTCAATCAGATCGGTACGGAGAGGATTGATCGCGATACCTCGTTCGGTAACGATCACGTCGATCAGCTCGCCCGGGCCGCAGATGGTCGTAACCGCATCACGGATCACCGGCATGCGGTCGCGGAACAAGGGGATGGGCAGGATCACACATTTCCCGAACAGGGTATTCTGCCAACCTCCGATGCCGTGAAGCAGGTACCCGTCGGAATGGGTTACCACATTGGCGTTGAAGTTGACGTCGACTTCGGTGGCGCCAAGGATAACGATATCCACCATGGATGAAAAATTCCCTTTGCTGTGGTAATTGTAACTGGTGAACGGGCTGGTCCAGGTATGGTGCGGGTTATCACGCATCGATCGTACCCCGTCGAGATCGAAGGTTTGTCCGTCGAGAATGTATTCCACCAGACCCTCTTCGAGCATCTGCACAAGGTACTTATTGCTGCCTCCGCGGGCGAAACGGGCCTTCCACTTTCGTTCACGCAGGATCTCTGAAAAATAGATCCCGATTGAGAGGGCAGTGCCTCCCGCGCCGGCCTGGAATGAGAAGCCATCGTAGATCAGTCCGGCTTCATCGCAGAACCTGGCGGACCATTCGGCCAGCAGCAGCCGGTCGGGGCTTTTGGTGATTTCGGTGGTACCGCTGATGATCTTTTCGGGGATTCCGATTTTATCCATCACAACGACATAGTCTACATAGTTACCGTTTATCTGCCATGGAAGGCACGGGAATGGAATGAGATTGTCCGTCACAATGATTACCTTGTCGGCATATTGAGAATCGGCCAGTGCAAAACCAAGCGGGCCGCATGCCGCTGAGCCGTTCACACCGTTGGCATCACCAAATGGATCGGCTGTGGGAGCGGCGATCACAGCGATATCAATGTGCACTTCGCCATCCTGTACGGCCTGGTAACGACCGCCATGGGAGCGCAGCACACCAAGGCCTTTCATCTTGCCTTCGGAGGTAAACCTTCCAAGGGCGCCGTTCATGCTGCCTTCGATGCGGTTGATGGTGCCGTCTTCGAGATATTTGGTCATGGGTTCATGACATGGGAAGGAGGCCGAAGGGTACCACATCAGGTCTTTGATACCCAGTTCATGTGCAATGTCGAAAATCTGTGTGGCAACCAGGTCGCCATTGCGGAAATGATGGTGAGTCGAGATGGTGATTCCATCGCGTAATCCGGCTTTCAGCAGCGCCTCTTTCAGACTGGGGATGACCTTGTTCCCATCGGCGGGGTAATCGGCACAACTTGCAAGTTTTGGTGCGGCACGAAAACCTTCAGGTTTATATTTTCCGACACCCTGATAGGGTACGGCAGATTTTCCGTTGATCACGGTCGGCACGATCCGGCCTGCAGCATTGGTAACCAGTTTATCAAATTTACTCATAGGTTTCCCTCCAGTTTTCAGCGAGTTTGTTCATTTTCAGTGCAAGATTGATGGTGTTCAGCGCCCTTTTTACCACCGGCGGATCAATCATTTTGGTGCCAAGGGCCACCACTCCGAGACCCAGTTCCTGGGCTTTATGGAAGGCAAAAACGATCTTCTTGGCCTTCTCAATTTCTTCGGCTGTCGGGGCGAATGTTTCATGGATCACCACGATCTGCCGGGGATGGATGCAACCCATGCCGTCGAATCCAAGGGCCTTCGACCGAAGTACATTCTGCCGCAATCCTTCCATATCGCCCACATCGGAGAATACCGAGTCGATGGGCTGGATTCCGGCAGCGCGGGCGGCATTGACCACCATGCTGCGGGCAAAAAAGGATTCTGTTCCCTCTGATGTGCGTCGTGTCCCCAGGTCGGCAGTATAATCCTCGAGCCCGATGGCCAGCGCCACAATATTCGGGGCCGAACTCGCAATGGGGTAAGCATTGATTACACCCAGTGCGCTTTCGATGATGGGCATGATCCAAATGTCAAGTGACGAATGACAAGTGACAAGTGACGATTGACGATTGACGATTTCCTGGATTTTATTGTTTACGGCGTGGACTTGGTCAGGGTGTTCGCACTTAGGAAGAAGGATGAGGTTCACATTGTAAGGGATGATGTGCTCAAGATCTTCGAGTCCGCGTTCACCCTGGTTGATCCGGACCATCCGTTCGGCGCCATAAAAATCGATGCCGCAAAGGGCATTGCGCACCAGGTAGCGGGCCTCATCCTTTTTGTCGGGGGCAACCGCATCTTCCAGGTCGAGGATGATCCCGTCGGGTTTATGGATGCCGGCATTGATCATCAGGCTGGGTGAATTGCCCGGAAGATAGAGCCTTGAGAAGCGATTCCGGTCTTTAGGGGTGGTATAAAGGTTCTCGGCCAGCATGGGTGGCAGCCATACTTTATCGGTGGTTATGAGTTTTTTTATGGCGGCTTCGAGCCGTGCTGCAATGACCAATGTTAATGCCCCTGAATCTTCAATTTTCACCGATGCATGCGCAATACCGAAATACGCCAGTATGTCCAATGCATTCCTCCGGATATCGTCGCCGTACATAACGGCTACCTTCGATTCAACCTGAAGCTGAATCCCGCCCTGGTCGGTTAGTTCGAGGGTGACAAAGCAATCGGAACGGACTCCTTTGCCCTTGTTACCTGCTGTAGCAATTGCTCCCATGATAAAAGTCGCTTAGTGTTAAAAAATAAACAGCCAAAATTAGAAAATTTTCGGCAACCTCAGTGATGAAATTATGCCGGATTAATTATGCATTGGCTGTTATACTTCGGCTGTTTGATTTTGCAAATGAAAGCAAACTCAGGCGCTCAGTATGACTGCATCTAAACACGATTGCATTCGCAATCCTGCAAAGATGCAGTATAGTATGCAGGGATAAGCGAACTTTAACGCTCCATATAAAAGTTCGATCAAATTGTTAATTTAGCTAACTGATAATTATGTCATGCGATTCCTTTCCCTTGATGTTGAGACCGCCAATTTTGATGGGGCAAGCATTTGCCAGATCGGGATTGGTTTGTTCGAATATGGAGAACTGGTTGATACCTGGGAATCGCTTGTTGATCCTCAGAGCCATTTTCACTGGGGAAATGTCCGTGTTCATGGAATTACGGAAGAGATGGTGCAGGGAGCGCCTGCATTCAATGAAGTTTACCCGGTTCTTCGAAAACTGCTGTCAAATAATATCGTTGTCCATCACACACCCTTCGATTTTCAGGCTTTCAGAAAGGCCTATGCACGGTTTCATCTTCAGCCGATCAACATCCGCTGGCTCGATTCATCGCGGGTTGTCAGGCATACCTGGAACCAGTTTTCAAAAGGCGGATACAATCTGGCAAACGTGGCAAACCACCTTGGCATTGCATTCAGGCACCATGATGCATTGGAAGATTCGGTTGCTGCCGGAAAAATTGTCGTTGAGGCTTGCAGGTTAACCGACCGGCGGGTTCAGGACTGGTATGATTTTTTCAAAACATATTCCAAATAATTGACCGATTGACTTACTTTTGCAGTTCTTTTTTACCCGAAAAATATGCGTCGAAAATCAGGTAGCCGGTCAAAGTCAGGTTCGTCAAGAGGTTCAGGAAGGAAAAGCGGATCAGGCTCGGGCATGGGAAGGAGGTGGTTCCAGGGGAACATAGTGGCCGTGACAGTCCTGAAAGTTCTGCTGGTATTGTTGCTCCTGTTTTTATCCCGCATTCTTTTTTATGTTTTCAACCTTGGATATTTTTCCAATCTGGCTGTTTCGGATGCCATGCGACTTTTTGTAATTGGTCTGCGGTTCGACCTTTCGGCGGTCCTGATCATCAATGCTCCATTTATCCTGATGAACACCGTACCCTTCAAATTCAGGTACAACCGTATTTACCAGGGAATCGCCAACGGATATTTTTATCTGATCAACACCTTTGCGTTGATGACCAACTTTGGAGATACCATTTATTTCCGGTTTACATTGAAACGGTTGACGGCCGATATTTTTAATTATGTTGGTGTAGGGGGTGATTTTGACAAGCTTATCCCGCAGTTTCTCCGCGATTTCTGGTATATCGCGTTTATCTGGATCCTGTTTGTTGCCATCCTGATCTTTGTTGGTACAAGATTTTCGGTAGTTTCCCAGGGCGCCAGGAAGAAAGGATTCGACTTTAAATTTCTTGCCATCAATACCATCGTGTTCCTTATAATCGTAACCCTATCGATTGTTGGCATCAGGGGCGGGTTGCAGTTACGCCCGATAGGACTGGTCACTGCAGGCAATTATACCTCGGCCAAGTATATGCCGCTCGTGCTCAACACGCCATTTTCAATTGCCAAAACGGTCAACAAGGAAACCCTGAAGACGGTGACCATCTATAAGAAGGAAACTGAGCTTATCAAGGTTTATAGTCCGGTGCATCAAGGCAAAACAACGGGATTTAAAGACATGAATGTGATGATCATCATGCTGGAGAGTGTTTCACGTGAACACATTGGTTCCTTGAATCGTTCGCTCGACGATGGCCGCTACCAGGGGTTTACGCCTTTCCTGGATTCATTGATACGGCATAGCATGTACTATGATGCATTTGCAAACGGAAAAACTTCCATCCAGGGGATACCTGCCATTTTATCAGCCATTCCCTCCCTGATGAACGAATCGTTTATCCAGTCGAGCTATGCGGCCGGGAAATTCACGAGCATTGCCGGTTTGCTGAAGCCGAAAGGCTATACCACGGCCTTTTTTCATGGCGGCACAAACGGTACCATGGGTTTTGATTCCTATTCCAAACTTGTTGGCTTTGACCGGTACTTTGGCCGCACCGAATACAATAATGAGAAGGACTACGATGGCAAATGGGGAATTTGGGATGAACAATTCCTGCAATATACTGCCCGAACGATCAAGGGATTTAAGCAACCCTTTGTTGCGGCTTTCTTCTCCCTGTCTTCCCACCATCCATATCATATTCCCGGGAAGTATGCCAATGTTTTCCGAAAGGGAAAACTGCCGATCCAGCAGAGTGTCATGTACACCGATCATGTGCTGGCCAAGTTTTTTCATACTGTAAAGCAGATGCCGTGGTATAAAAAAACAATCTTTGTAATAACTGCCGATCACACTTCTGAGGGATATTATCCCTATTACCAGTCCGACGTTGGCCAGTATGCCATCCCGCTGCTGTTCTTCATGCCCGGATCGGAACTGAAGGGAAAATCAACTGTGATCGCTCAGCAGACCGATATCATGCCAACGGTTCTCAACTACCTTGGATTTGATAAAAGCTATATTGCTTTCGGCGTAGATCTGTTCGATACCATCTCCAACAGGCAGCACTTCTCCATTCATTATATCAGCGGATTATATGGACTGATGAAGGATGGTTACTACCTTGAATTCAATGGATCAAGAAGCACGGCCTTGTTCAATATAAACAAAGATCCCTTGCAGCAGAATAACCTGGTTGGCAAGGAAAAGGAGGTTCAGGGCAGGCTGGAGCTCTTTATCAATGCCTATATACAGCAGTATAACAACCGGCTGATTGAGAACAGGATGACGGTTGAGGAGTGACAAAAAAACGGGACACGGGACGCGGGACGCGGGACGAATGACAAGTGAATTATCGATTTATGATTTTGGATTTTAGATTTTTTTGATGGCCGGGGATATTTCAGCGAAGCGTATATTGTTTATCATCAATCCCATATCTGGTATGGGGAAAAAAACGGCTGTCGTGCAGCAAATCAAAGACCGTTTAGACAAAACACGGTTTAGTCCGGAGTTTGTTTACACCGATTTTGCGGGACATGCGACGGAGATCAGCCGAAAAGCTGCGGCCGATGGAGTGGATATTGTTGCAGCGGTGGGAGGTGATGGTACCGTAAATGAGACGGCGGCGGGACTTGTGGGAACAGAAACGGCACTGGCTATTATTCCTGCAGGTTCAGGGAACGGGCTTGCCCGGCATCTGAGGATCCCGATGAACATGAAACGCGCCCTGGATATCATCAATCTAGGGAAATCTCTGAAAATTGATACCGCTACAATAAACGGCCAGTTATTTGTCAACCTGGCGGGTGTTGGCTTTGATGCTTCAGTGGCAAAAAAATTTGCGGAAGCCGGAACACGCGGATTTTCCACCTATCTGCGGATCACAAACAGCTCCTATAAGGACTATCAGCCCAGGCAATATACCCTGGTGATTGATGGCATCATATATAAACGAAGGGCATTGCTTATCAGTTTTGCCAACTCGAGCCAATTTGGCAACAACACCTCCATTGATTCCACTGCGAGCATTACCGACGGATACATCGATGTTTGCATCGTAGGTAAAATGCCTTACTGGAAAGCATTGCTGTATGCTCCGTTGCTTTTTTTGAAAAAATTTGACCAGACACGATATGTCGAGATTATCCGGGCCAGGGAGGTTGTCCTGAAGCGTAAAAAGGGCAAAAGCATTCATCTTGACGGAGATCCGAAAATTATGGGCAAAGAACTTACAATGAAAATCAATCCCCTGTCGCTGAATGTAATCGGACCCGTGACGAGTGACAAATGACACGGGACGAAAAATCGGGACATGGGACGAAAAATCGGGACAGGGACACGGGACGCGGGACACGGGACGAAAAAATCGTAAATCTAAAATCGTAAATCGTAAATATACATGGCTCAAATCACAACCCAATCCTTGAATACCGGGTTTAAAACTACCCTCACTGAATGGGGTTTTTCCGAAAAATTTGCGGGCTATCTGGCTGATTTTTCATCACTTATAATTATCCTGGTATCCTCAATCATCGTATATTATATCGCTAAAATCATTATCAACCAGGTTTTGAAAAGGATGGTTGAGAGGTCGGCAAGCAAGTGGGATGACCATTTATACAGCCAGAAGGTGTTTACCCGCCTCGCACTGTTGCTTCCGGCCCTGGTGTTGCAGGTATCCGTTGCTCCCAGTATTGCAAATTATCCTGAAGCGATCAAATTCATCGAACTTGGTCTTCATCTCTATATGACCTTCATTGTATTGCTGGTAATCGTTTCCTTCCTGAACGCGGTTTACCGCATCTATGGCGAATTTGAAATTTCGGATTCGAAGCCCATCAAGGGATATGTTCAGATAGGGAAAATTATTACCTACATTATTGGCGGCATCACGATCATCTCAGTACTCATTGGTCAGTCGCCGATTACCATGCTGGCAGGACTTGGTGCTATGTCTGCGGTAATCATGTTGATTTTCAAGGATAGTATCCTTGGATTTGTAGCCGGGGTGCAACTTTCAAGCAATAAGATGCTGCAGATCGGCGACTGGATCACAATGCCGAAGTACAATACGGATGGAACGGTGATCGATGTTTCGCTGGTTACCGTGAAGGTGCGCAATTTCGATAATTCCGTGAGTTGCATTCCAACATATACCCTTGTTTCAGATTCATTTCAAAACTGGCGCAGCATGGGCGAAGCAGGCGGTCGCCGAATGAAACGTTCCATTCTGATCGATGTGGGAACGATCCGTTTTATGGACAAGAACATGCTCGATAATCTAAAGTCAAAAAATATCGGATTGGAGGAAAAAGAACTTTCTGATGAAAGTGTTACCAATCTTGGCCTCTTCAGGATATACATACTTAACTATCTGCGTAATATTCCAAACCTGAACCAGGATGCCTCCCTGATGGTCCGCACGCTGCAGCCTACTGAGAACGGATTGCCAGTAGAGCTCTATGCTTTTTATATACCGCCCAACTGGTCCGATTTTGAAGATTTCCAGGCAAAGTTATTTGAACATATACTTTCGGTGCTTCCTGAATTCGGATTAAAAGCATTCCAGCGGCCATCGGGTAGGGATGTGCAGATGTCGGGGGTAATACCGGAGTAATAATATTTACGATTTACGATTTACGATTTACGATTTACGATTTATGAATTACGGTTTACGTTTCCGAATTCCGAATTATGATTTCAAATTGCGATTACGATTTACGATTTTCAAT
>Ga0074195_1000437_pt1 | contig 84425 bp, 85 predicted proteins | sample EPASupsiteHSE623_FD_64525 | JGI IMG/M metagenome (GOLD analysis project Ga0074195, IMG submission 64525) | Bioremediated contaminated groundwater from EPA Superfund site, New Mexico - Sample HSE6-23 | ecosystem: Environmental > Aquatic > Deep subsurface > Groundwater > Contaminated ...
GAAAGATATCTCTCTACAAAATAAATCTTCTCTTCTGGAGTTAATTTCGTTTTAAATGACATAAAAACTCCCCCATAGTCGACAATCTTTTTTTTCATTGTCTCCTATAAGGGGAGCATATCATTTGGATCACCTTGACCGGCTTTTGGTTTTAGTATGTGGTTATACTGCTCAAGAACTTTCCTTGGCAGGCCAATATATTTATTAATGAACTATAGATGAATAATATTAACCATAAGGTTGAATAACGTGAACTTTACTCAAATGTAATCTCTTTTTATAATGATAATAAGTAAATACACAATTTTATATCAAATATAGAAAAGGAGGTGCCAGATGGCACAGAAAAATATTCGGATATAGCAAGTGTTGCGACAAAAGCTTTTGCCCAATTTATTAAAGAAACAAAAATAAGGATCATTCAAAAAAAGAATTTACGTACATACGGTAAACTCGTTGCTTTTAAAAAAACAAAAATTTTGTTTTTGCAAAAAGACGATTAATTTCCTGAGGTTATCCGAAAGAGTTATCAATGACCGGAAAAACAAGGGACAATGCTTGCTATGCTATAGTGACCTCAAAGCACCATGACTTGTGTACTCATTAGTGTTACACGTTCATTATTTTATTATCTTCAAGGTACTTTAAAACATAATCTTGAAGCCTTGAGGCAGCGGGAGATAAAAATTGCTTGTTCATCGAAGCTAGGCCGAGTATCCGGTATTCTTCCGGCTTAAAGATGTAGGAATCCACATTACTGATATGCAAATGTTTGATTGCCAGTTCCGGCATAATACTAATTCCAAACCCGCTTTCTACCATCGCAATAAGGGATTGGTCGTCGACGATATGGAATTGAGTAGTTACTGTTAGACCATGTTTGTTTATAAATTCATTCGTTTCAGTATCATAACCTTCGCGTTGACGGACGATGTTTTGATTTTCGATATCTTTGCTGGTGATATAGCCGGAATGTAGCGGTTGAAATCCCTTTGGTACGATGCACAGCAACTGGTCTTTGTAGACGGGAGTTACCTGGAGAGAATCGGCGTGAGATATGGAAATAAACCCGATATCTACGGTGTTGGAGTGCAGCCAGGAGACAACATCATCATAACCGCCTTGAAATATATTAAGTTCGATCCCGGGATAGAGTTTTGCAAAGGAACGGATGATATCAGGAAGCCAACTCACGCATACGCTATTAATGGTGCCGATTCTTACAGTACCTTTTTCTAGTCCATTTAATTGAGCGACTCGTTGATTGAGATTTTCAACATCATTAAGAATTGTGCGAATATAAGGAAGCAGTTCTTTACCACTGTTTGTCAATTGAACTCCGGTTTTACTTCGGATAAATAGGGGAAAGCCAATCGTGTCTTCCAACTTAGAGATTGAGTGGCTGATTGCCGATGGTGAGAGCTTTAAAATCTCTGATGCGCGTAGAAAACTTTGGTGTTTAACGACAGCTTCAAATATTTCATAATTTATTAATGACATAATACTCTCCTATTTACAGATGAATTTCTTTCACTATAAAGATCATAATAATGATCTCCAATTTTGTAAAGTTGAGACAAATGTCTTATATGTTAAATTTCTAGTAAAGACATAATAAGTAGCTTAAATTTATCAGTCTGAGGCTGGCAATATCCGTTAACGAGTATTCTACTTTGTTCACAAACGGGGGTATCATCAAGCTACGTACAAAAGTGGCTCTATATTCACAAATAGAAATAAGAGAGGAAGATGAAGATGAAAAAAAATCAAATTCATACAGAAAAAGCGGGTAAAGCCGTAGGACCTTATTCACAAGCGATTGAGTACAATGGTATCGTATATGTTTCTGGAGTTACTGCTATTGATCCTCAGACAGGCGTTCCAGCTGGTACAGTTGAGGAGCAAGCAGAAAAGATTCTGACCATCATTGAGGCGATTCTTGAAGCTGCGGGTAGTTCGATGGATAACGTACTTAAGGCAACAATATTCCTCAACGATGTGAATGATTTTGCAAAGGTAAATGAAGTTTACAGGAAACATTTTAAAGAACCATATCCAGCACGCATCTGCGTGCAGGCAGCCAAAATACCATTAGGAGCATTGGTTGAAATAGATGCCGTTGCACATAAATAGTTAAGGAGGAATAGATATGCTGAAATATTATGTAGCCGATGCATTTGCCGATAATATTTTCGAAGGAAATCCAGCAGGGGTATGTGTAATGGATGAATGGATTCCTATAGAAAAAATGGAGAAGATAGCAATAGAAAATAACTTGTCAGAAACAGCTTTTGCTGTAAAAGAAGGAGATACATATGGCTTAAGATGGTTTACTCCTGGTGGAGAGATAGACCTTTGCGGTCATGCAACTCTTGCAACGGCTTATATTTTATTTAGGTTCGTCGAAACTGATACCAATGTACTCCATTTCAATAGCAAAAAAGTGAATCATCATTTGCTGGTCACAAAGAAGGATGATTTATATGAGCTGGATTTTCCAACCATTATACCTGAAAAATATCACTTGACCGATCTGATGGTTGATGCATTAGGTGCAACTCCAATAGAGGTGCTTAAGACTAGTAGAGATTTAATATTTATCTTTGATTCTGAGAATACTGTGAAGAATCTAACACCGGATTTCTCAAAGATAAAGGCATTTCCAGAAGGTTTATCTGCGTATGTATCCGCAAAAAGTGAGGAGTTTGATTTTGTTGCTAGAGCATTTTGGCCAAAATTAAATATCAATGAGGACCCTGTATGTGGTGCAATGTACTGCTGTCTTGTTCCGTACTGGAGCGAAAGTATCGGACTTGATAAAATGGTGGCAAGACAGGTATCAAAGCGTGGTGGAACAGTTTACTGTGAGTTTTGTGGCGAAAGAGTGAAACTCAGCGGTAGAGCAGCTCTTTATGCCATTGGGAATATCTGTGTGGATGAAAAATAGATAAACGTAAATTTCTTTAAAAACTCGTATTCAGAACTTAAAGGGATCACACTGGAAAAAAACACCGTTTGGTACGCTAAGCAGCTTTTTATAAAAGTAAGGCTGTCTGCAACCAAGAGTAATAATGACTGACAAGTATGCTGCAAAATTAAAATTACTATTCATGAAATGATATATAGTGGAACTCTTTCGTTTTGTAAAAATACTCCAGAATGTAAAATGCATAAACAATATTATTGGGCAAGACCATCAGTTTATGAACGAAAATCAAACCAATGCTTGGATTAGACGGATTTGTGACTGCCGAGAAAACAATTTGTGGAATTGAAATTATGCATATGATTAGAAAAGGGTAGATTGAAAATTCAATCTACCCTTTTCTAGGGTGTCAAGGGGACGGGGTTATTGACAACAAACATAATGCAAAATACAATGAATTTGGGGGGGGGAGAACCATGCCAAGATCAGCAAGAAAAAAGAGTAGCAGCGGAATTTATCATATAATTATGCGAGGAATAAACCGACAGACAATTTTTGAAGACGAAGAAGATTGTACCCAATTCCTTGAGGCATTGCAACGATACAAAGAAAAAAGCGGGTATGAAATTTATGCGTATTGTTTGATGGGAAATCATGTACACTTGTTGATGAAAATAGGAGAAGAGCCATTGGAACAGGTAATGCGCCGATTATGCGGTAGCTATGTATATTGGTATAATAATAAATATCAGAGAATTGGTAATCTATTTCAAGATCGGTTTAAGAGTGAATCGGTAGAAGACGATCAGTACTTTCAAACAGTACTAAGATATATTCATCAAAATCCAGTTAAAGCTGGACTGGTAAAACATGTTGAAGAATATAAATGGAGTAGCTATCACGAATATATTAAGCAAGCAAACTTGGTGAATATTAGCTTTCTACTAGATATGATAAGTGACGATAGGGACAAAATAGAACAAAAGTTCATAGAGTATATCAATGATATAAGTGAACACGAATGTTTAGATATTGAGAATGGGATCAAACAGCGAATAACGGATGACGAAGCAAGAATAATAATAAAAACGGTATGTAATTTAAAAAATGCAATAGAATTGCAACGACTTGATTGTCAAACAAGAAATACATACATAAGAATACTTAAGCAGAGGCATAATTTATCAATTCGACAAATTGAAAGACTTACTGGAATTAATAGAGGAATTGTTTTTAAAGCATAGGAGGAGTGACAATAACCCCGTCCCTGTGACAACCCTGTGACAACCCTGTGACAACCTGATTAAAGAACTTGAGAAAACTGAAATAGATGCAGTTATGAAAATATGGTTAGATACTAATATTACTGTACATCATTTTATCCCTGAAAAGTATTGGGTTTATAACTATAATGTCGTAAAAGAACAATACATGCCTATGGCGAAAACATTTGTTTATAAAGAAGATAGTATTGTTTCAGGATTTATTAGTATCATTGAAGGCTCTTTTATTGGAGCAGTATTTGTTGCGAAAGAGTATCAGGGACAAGGAATTGGCTTAAAACTAATCAATCATTGCCAAACTTTATATCCGAAATTGGAATTAGCTGTTTATGTTGACAATATAGGTGCAGTCAACTTTTATAAACGGTGTGGTTTTGAAATACAAGTGGAGCAAGCTAATGAGGATTCTGGATTTAGACAATATATAATGTTCTGGAATAAATAAATTATATTTGTCAGATCTATGTCACTGGGGACGGTTCCGGTGACATAGTATAAATCTTAATTAATATTCAACAGAATGGCTTAGTTTTCGACTAAGTAAACTAATAATATAAACAATTTGGCGGTAGGTATAATTCTCCTGCCGCTTTTCGTTTACTAAGGGCTAGAACCGATTTGGAGGTCAAACCAATGTTTAAAAAAAACATCAGACTAACCGTTTGATTGATGAGAAAAGTCCGTATCTTTTACAGCACGCCTATAATCCAGTAGACTGGTACCCTTGGGGAGACGAAGCGTTTGAACGAGCAAAGCAAGAGGATAAACTAGTATTTTTAAGTGTCGGCTATAGTACTTGCCATTGGTGCCATGTCACCTCATGGAATTTTTAAAATAAGAATAACCGACCAATGGCGGTTACTTAGTTTTTTATTGAGAGGAATAAGTAAGGAGAAGCATTATGATTTTAACACAACGAAATAAACAAGATCTTAAAAAGCAGCTTTTAATGATTGCTCGGAAGCATGACCTATATCTACAATTGGGAGCGTCTATATGGTGATGCCGGTTTTGGCATATCGAGGCAGGGAATGGTTCCGTGACTCAGAATAGCTGAAAAAATTATATAACAATGGTTCGAAGATTTAAAGATATAGGCAATGTCCTATACCTTTACTGTTTAGTTATCGCAGGGGCGGTTCTGCTGACACAGCCATTTTTCTCACTTTCTCTCGGTTGATACCCATCAATTACGCTATTTGCCTACATGAGATTTTGCATTGGGCAAGGAGTATCTGTATCAACTCCACCACGATGAGATGATTATCATTTTTTTGCAAGTCCCCGATTAATATTGAACGACTCTCCATATCTGACCCAAATTGTACAGTCGTAATGTTTAACCTTTTGTCGATGGCTAGAATAGGATAGGGTATATTCGTTAGCTGGGAGGTATGTAATGAACGATTTCGTGCTAACAACCCCAGTAGTATTGACTATCTTTAATCGTGCCCATCTTGTAAAAAGGGTATTTGAGGAAATACGTAGAGCAAAGCCAACTAGACTGTATGTAATTGCTGATGGCCCCCGTCCGAATCACCCGTACGACAAGGAGAGATGCTTGGCTGCTAGAGAAGCTGTGGAAGCGGTAGACTGGGATTGCCAAGTCTTCAAAAATTACTCGGATGATAATCTTGGATGCGGTAGGAGGACAGCTAGCGGCCTTGATTGGGTTTTTAGCATGGAAGAGCAGGCAATTATATTTGATGATGATTGCTTGCCTCATCCAACCCTATTTAGATTCTATCAAGAAATGTTGGACCGTTACCGGGGGGATGACCGTATTGTCTCTATCGGTGGAAACAATTACCGATTTAATGGGCAACGCTTGCATTACAGCTACCATTTTTCCCGCTTTCCGCACTTGTGGGGTTGGGCTACATGGCGTGACGTATGGCAAAGATATTATGATTTTAAAATAAATCTATGGCCGGAGATTCGCGATAATAATTGGTTAACAGATATCTTTGGCCTTGTTCAGGCTGAAGCTGGGCCTGGCAGCGAAGTGTTTAAAACAATTTGTCGCGATGAAGATATAAGGTATTGGTCTAGAAAATTCAACATTATACATAAAGAAATGTGGAACACTTGGGATTATCAATTTTTTTTCATGTCTTTTTTACAGAATGGCTTAGCCGTTCTTCCGAATGTGAATCTGGTCTCAAACATAGGATTTGGGGACGAGGCAACGCACACTTGTAATGTGACCGAACTGGCAAATGTCCCTACCGAGCCTATGACCTTTCCGTTACTACACCCGCCATTTATGATTGCGGATGCGTTTGCGGATGCGTATATGCAGTTAATCTTTAACCGAAGTTGTTAATGATATGCCACAACACAAACGACCTATTCGATTGAATAGGTCGTTTCGTTGTTGGCTATAGAATGAATTTCAGCTACTCCACAATCCATTCATCCGGATGCCTGTCTGATAGTCCCCAGGGAGACCAGACGGGCTTGGTACAATAGGCGCATGCTGCGATTGGCCGTCTTATAAATTCCAAGATATGACTTGCGGAAACTGCGGTATGTATATCGATAAAACCATCGCAGGGTATATCCCAGCTAAACGCTTTATTTGGCAAATGTGCTAATGCAGGAATACAGCATGGGTAGATTTTTCCCTCTCTCAAGAATGTGCAATAGTTTATCCAACACTGAGCGTGAGTTTTATTTTTATCGGAATCTCCGGTCTCGTTGAGAAATCGGCAGAAGTATTCAACATTTTGATATTCTATAGGTATATCATACTTTGATGCGAGTAGTGCTTTCGAGGTCATATCATCTTTAGCAATAGGGTACACAGTGATGTCCAATGAAACGTTATTGGCTTTTAGGGCTTGGTAGAAGCTGAGATCCATAGAAGGCAATAGTATACCATTTGTAACTAATGAAATCTTACAGTTTGGAAAAAAACTGCGCGAAGATTCTAAAAAAAAACTAACCTGTGGATGCAGTAGTGGCTCCCCACCTAAAATTCTCATCCGTGAGATATTTGCAAATAACTGTGATAGACGTGTCATATCCTTAATAAAACTATCGGTAGACAAGTAGTTCTCCTTTGAAAGCGGGGCAAAGTGAGTACAGCTTTTGCAGTTTAGATTGCAATGATCGGTGATGTGGAATTCCAAGTAGGGCAGGCTATGATATGTACCATTCACTTTCCTAATCACCTCGCCAAATGTAATGTAGTTTAACGGTTTCTTGTTACTGCAGGTTTTCGGGCGGCTTGGGTTATCTTAGGATTTGTAGTAAATAGTTAAAAAGATCTTGCGCCCGGACTTGAACAGTAGCGTGCTTCGTTACGTATTGATATCCGCGTTCTGCAATTTCATTGCGTTCTTCGGGTTTTGCAAGATAGTAGTTAATTTTTTCAGTAAGGTCTTCTCCACCGTCAGTAAAGACCATGTAGCCATGAAATTCACGTTCTGCCGAAGGAACCCGATCACTGATCAGGAAACTTCTGCAGGCCAGCACCTCAAAAAATCTTAAGTTCATAGCGTCCCATTTAATCGAATCTTCGGAGGTATAGTTTAAAACTATCTTTGCATTTGAGTATATGCTAGCCGATTGCCTTCGCGTTACTGGACCTTTTGACAGCTTACTCCAAAGTTCCCCACTACTCATAGAATTCCAAGGCTGATTCCAATAGCCGAATAATCCAAAATTAAACTGTGTAGCGGGGTGTAGATATCTCATTGTACGCTCTTTTCCCTTGATATCGTTTCCAATATAAACGACATCGAACTTGTGGTCGGGTCTTTGCTTCATTGGATGGAAAATAGTTGTATCCGCAGCCAAAGGTAAAAAAATTCCTCTATAACCGGACTGTCGGTGTAGGTCCAAGAGACGCTGAGAGAAAAAGGCATAACCATCAAATCCCCGCTGTTGCAGTTGCCGGAGAACTATATCGGATCCTCGATGGTAGAAGTTCTGAAAATATAAAACATGCTTACCAGCATACGCATTAGGCCAAGTATCGTTAAGATGAATCATAACGTCAAGTTTCTCACTTGGGAGTATGCTGGGTTTAAAAACCTGAGCAGATGAAACCCCATCTAGTTTTATTAACTCTTTGCATATGGACTTAGCGTATTGTTCTTCGCCTACAACCTGGTTGAGATGATTTGAGTCATACTTTGTATAAAAGCCGATCCGCATCCCTTTACCTCCGTACAAGCTCATCTACTTTTTTATGGCACCACAGGCCTTCAGCTATTAAATGACCTTTGAGACCTAAGGAAAGTACAGCTTTTTTAACCCCAGTCAGCCAGCCATAGTTGTGAAATACCATAAAGCCACCGATTTTAAGCATAGGGTACCAACGGAGGATTGCCTGCCGCACCGATTGATAATCACACTTAGTGTTAACAAAAACCATGTCACATAAGTTTAGAACATCATGGGAGGCAAGTTCTTCTGCATTCTGATTTCTGCAATCAACATCACCCGCTTCATTTATGTAGTAAAAAAGGCCGGCTGGTGGGAGAGCTGATGCTATAACTACGCTTGCGCGCCTAGAAGATGTTCCTAATTCCACTACCAGCGCTCTTATGGGCAATTGTCTCACCAACCATTGCAAGGCAACAGCCACTGGCTGTGAAAGACATCCTTCTATCTTGGCGATATGCTGCCAGTCAGTAGTAGTTGCGGCATTATTTTTTGAAATCGGCTCTGCGATTCTTATGAATTTACGATAAAGTTCAATTAAATCTGCCGGGTTTAATGAAACCTCAATATTATCTGTCCTACCAAAGCGATTTACACCGCGAGGGGGGCGATCCCCTAAGCTTTCGAAATAATAGTAATCTAAGCCTAAGTGGTTTGCGATCCACCAATAATAATGGCGAACATAATTTGGTGAAAAAAACTCAATTACCTTAGTTTCGGGACTACAGAATAGAAGGTTAGTAAGACCTGCCCCGTGGGGGGCAATAACTACTTGAGCTGAAGAAAAAATAGAAATCTGCTCGGCTAACGATAGTGACCCGGGCAGGACTGCCCTAAATCCAAAATCACTTAGGAAAGTTATAATCTCTTTTTCGTTGACCACATGGCGCTGAATAGCATCTGCACGGCTAATATAGATTTTCCTGAATTCTTCAATAGGTTCGGGAACCATTCCACGTATTAGTTCGCTGCGAAGAAAACTACAAACCCATTCTGGTACGTATCCGACGTGAGTAGATAAGGATGGTATCACAAGACGCTGCGCCTTTAAGTGGAGATCGGGTTTGTTTTTTATAATCTTGTTTTCGGGAATGCCTAACATTTTTAGCGTTTCGGTTTGAAAAGAAAGCCCATCCCAATTTACCAGATATTTATCACAAGTGATACCACTCTGCCGTAGTAGATGGAGTCGGGGAAGGACGTCGAACATCCAGTGATAGTAACAATTACTATATGGAGCAGCTAGGACAGCTACTGTACCATCAAAATATTCTTCATCTGGATTTAGATTAGGAAAAAAATCTAGGGCTTCAAAAGGCGATTTATACCCCTTCGAAGTATCGCCGAGTAGTCTGCCATCATTAAGCATTACCTTGCCATCAAGGCCTAGTACGTGACCATCTGAAAGTGTCGTAACTAAGGCTGGTGGAAAACTATGATGATGCTGCATGCAGAAGATCCAGTCTAAGCCTTGGTCAAGACTTTTTGGAAAGAGGCAGTATGCGGTATGCATAGGGTAAATCTCTTTGCAGGAATACAAGATATACACACCGCCTCTTCCACGGAATAACTTCACTAACTATTATATTCGCACTCCAATAAGACGTTGACTGGAATATAATGGGGTATTAGCGGGTGCTTATTTTTACATTTTTTTACGGCAGGCATTATTGCCCTGCCTCTTTTCGTTTATACTAAGGTTAGAACCGGAGTGGAGGCATGCCATGTGTAAAGAAAGGCATCAGGCTAACCGCCTGCTTAATGAGAAAAGTCCGTACCTCTTACAGCACGCATATAACCCTGTCGACTAGTATCCTTGGGTGATGAAGCGTTTGCCAAAGCAAAAGCAAAAGACAAGCCTGTAATCCTAAGTATCGGCTATTCCACCTGCCATTGGTGCCATGTAGGCTCGTGGAACTAATTTTGTTAAGAGGCTATTGCTGCAAAGTGTACTGAAAAGGAGACCGGGAAACCGCCTAAAACTCGGCACCCTGGTCTTCTTTCATTCCTGGACAGAGCGCTACTTTGAACAAAACTGTCCTTGCCTGAGTGGTAGCAGGGGCAAGAGTTCCTTTATTATTACATCGCCATATCAATTGCTTTAATAAGTTCTGGTTAGTAGCATAATGGATATTTGCAGCAGTAAAGTTAAAGTAGTAACCCCTATTAGGGAGATAGTAGTTATTGACAGTTTTGTTTATGGTTGATACAATACAGTTAATCAAACGTTTTGTGTATATACACAAAACGTTTAGTGGTGTAGTTTTTGTATACTGTAATCTTTCTAATATGGTGATAGTATGGATAAGAGAACACTTCCCAAACAGCTAAGTATGTGCCATTGTACTAATATGCGACGAGCTTCACGGGCGCTAACGCAGTTCTATGATGAGCTATTAGATCCAAGTGGGCTAAAAGTTACCCAGTATTCACTATTAAACCACCTAAGGCGACTCGGACCGCTCACTATGAACGAGCTTTCGAAAGCAATTCGCTTAGAACGCACTACCCTCGTGAGAAACCTTAAACCTTTGGAAACTATGGGCTTAGTTAGTATTATTGCTGAGAAAAAATCAAAGGCTCGACTAGTCCATCTTACGGAGAGGGGTCTAGAATCATTGGAAATGGCTATTCCCTATTGGAACCAAGCGCAGCATTACCTTGAAAAACTTTTATCGGAAGAAGAAATTCGCATTTTTATGGGAGTACTTCAGAAGTTGGAATCTGTTGTCCCGTAACATTATTTTGTACAAATAGTGTATATACACAGTGAAATAATACACGTATCTCAATGTGGGAAGATCTTGCTTTTGTGTGTATATACACAATAAGGTGAGAGGCAGGTGTTTTTAAATATGAGCAAGACTTTGACTGTAGCCTCAATGAACTTAAAGGAGGTTAAGAGAGATGTCATTAACTAACGATATAAAGGAATTTGCCTTGGATCTTGGTTATAGCAAAGTAGGTATAACCACGGCAGAAAGCTTTTCTGAGCATATCGAAGAACTGACTGCTAGAGGCAGCATGTATGATTTTTTTCATGAAGACCCACGTCATCCGCTATTAGGGTCCGAGCCAAAGAAATTGATGCCGTCTGCGAAGTCCATTATTTCTTTAGTTTGGGATTATGCGCAAAAATCGTTTCCTGAACCACTTATTGGTAAGATCGGGCGAATTTATCTAGCAAGATGTTATAATGCACCCCCACACCGTATTAATGGAGCCCGCTATCAACTGATGATCGATTTTCTGAAAAAGAACGGGTGCCAAGTCGGCCAAGGCATATTTATTCCAGAACGATGGGCGGCCGCTAGGGCAGGTGTGACGACTTATGGTAAAAACAATTTTGCTTATGCAGAGGGCATAGGATCATTCATCGTGCTCAGTTCTATTGTGGTTGATGCTGAACTGGAATATGATAAGCCGACTGTGAAAGTAGGGTGTCCTGCGGGATGTACAGCTTGCATGAAAGCTTGTCCTACGCAAGCGATTTATGAACCGCAAAAGCTAAATCCTCGGCGCTGTATTGCTTTCAACGCATGGTTTACTCAAGATGGTAAGCCTGCTGGACTCACTAGCCATATTCCGCCTGAGATTAGAGAAAAAATGGGAACACGAGTTCATGGCTGTGATGTGTGCCAAGAGGTATGTCCCCGTAATCAGGCGAGATTAAAATCTCAACTACCGACAGATGAATTCTTAGTTAGAGTGGCCCAGGATTTTAGTCTTGCTAAAATGCTCAACATCACAGATGAGTTTTATACAACAAGAGTACAGCCGCTAATGTACAACTATATAAAAGAGAAGAAATACTTTCAGAGGAATGCTGCTATAGCTCTCGGTAATCTAGGTGATACGGCAGCTATTCCAGACCTTGAGCTTGCTATGACTGATCCCGAAGAGTTAGTACGAGGTTATGCTGCCTGGGCTTTAGGCAAAATCGGCGGCAGGTCAGCCAAACAAATTTTGGAGTCAAATAGTAGACGGGAAACCTCTGAGTCTGTGAAAAAAGAAATTAAATCGGCTTTATTGGAAGCGAAGTGATTAACCGAAAAGGCGCAGTTCTCAATACCAATAGGGATTATTATATTAGCAAAAACATTGCGAGGGAGAGAAAAGACGATGAGCAATTTAATGCAGTGGCACAATGATGTTATCGGACAGAGAGCGGTGGATGCTTTAAGAAAAAATAATTTTAGCGCTAATTACTTTGACAATCGGCAAGAAGCGGTCGACTATATTTTGAAACTCATACCGGAAGGCACCACCATAGGGGTAGGCGGTTCAAGGACGGGGATGGAATTAGGGTTGGTGGAACTACTGGAAAAACGTGGACACGAGTTATTCAATCACAACCAAGAAGGATTAACGCCAGAGGAAAGAATTGAACGACGTTATAAGCAACTTACTTGCGATGTATTTTTATCGGGTGCGAATGCAATAACCCTGACAGGTGAAATCGTGAATCGTGATGCGTTCGGGAATCGGGTAGCCGCTATGATGTTTGGCCCGAAGAAAGTGATCATTTTTGTAGGAACTAATAAAATCGTCAGAGATATTGAAGAAGCCGACAAACGGATCAAGATGTACGCAGCTCCGTTCAACAACAAAAAATATGAATTACCAAATCCTTGTGTTAAGACTGGCGAGTGTATGGATTGTAGCAGTCCAAAGAGAATCTGTAATATCACGACCGTGCTAAGCAGGCGTCCGCCTCTAACCGATATCCATATCGTAATTCTGGGAGAAAATCTCGGCTTTTAGTGATGCAGAACAAGTAGGCCCTGCGCTAAAAAGTGGTTTGTCACTAAGGACGGTTCCAGCAACATAGTGTAAATCTTAATTAATAAACTTCAAAAGAATGGCTTTAGTTTTCGACTAAGCAAACTATTAATATAAAAATTTGGCGGTAGGTATAATACTCCTGCCGCCAAATTGTTTATACTAAGGGCTAGAATCGATTTTGAGGTCTACCAATGTTAAAGAAAAGCGTCAAACTAATCGTTTGATTGACGAGAAAAGTCCGTATCTTTTACAGCACGCATATAATCCAGTTGATTGGTACCATTGGGGATATGAAGCGCTTGGACGAGCAAAGCAAGAGGATAAACCAAGTGTTTTTAAGTATCTGCTATAGTACATGCCATGGGTGTCATGTCGCCTCATGGAACTAAAGAGGTTTTTGTTTTATAAAAATAAAGGACTTTTATATGTAATTTTATAATAAGTAGAATGCAAGCTAACCAATTTGTTAGATAGATTGTTGCCTTATAAAGAAGAGATTAGTAAGCTTTCAGATATTGCGTCTCTTGCAATACAAGTTACATATTATGGTTATAAAGATGAGATGTGGGGTTTTCATTTGATAAGAAAATCATTAAGAAGTTATCCGATTTAGGATTAGATATTGATATTGATTTATACGCAAGTGGTAATGACCTCGAATAATTGGGGAAACTGAGCGGTGATAATTCGATGAAGCGTGGAATATGTTTTCGAAGTCCCAATGAGTACGGAAAATACTTGGCAGAGATACTGGAACCGTTTGAATGTACTCAGTATAATTGGAAACTTGAATGCATTACGGAAGTATGGAAACGGGTACATGGTCAACGAGATGAAGATTTATTTGATAATGCAAACGTTGTTGACGGAGTAATTTTTGATGAGTTGATAAAGAGTAACATCTTTTCCAGCGACAATTCAGGAACTTAGGGCAATCGTAAAGAAATATGGGAGGATTAAAAGGCATAGAACAAGTATGATTACGGTATATTGACAAGTATTAGCGTAATGCTGATACTTTTTTTGTACATACTAACTAGGAAAGTGCCATGTAATGTAACTGATTTAAAGGGGTGATTTTGTGGGCAAAAAGCCCAATAGATTGATATATGAGAAGAGTCCTTATCTACTGCAGCATGCCTATAATCCAGTAGATTGGCACCCTTGGGGCAATGAGGCATTTGAAAAAGCTAAACGGGAAGATAAGCCAGTGTTCCTCAGTAGTGGATATAGCTGCTGCCACTGGTGCCATGTAATGGAGAAGGAATCCTTTGAAGATGAAGAAGTAGCCAAGTTACTAAACAGCCATTTTGTATCGATAAAGGTTGACCGTGAGGAACGGCCTGATGTTGATCATATATATATGGAAGTCTGTCAGGCGCTCACCCGATCGGGCGGGTGGCCGTTAACGATCATAATGACTCCGGACAAAAAGCCTTTTTTTGCAGGCACATACTTTCCAAAAGCCAGTAAATGGGGAAGACCAGGGATTATGGATGTGCTTAATACTGTCCAGCAGAGATGGGCGGAAAATCGCAATGACTTAATCCAAGCAAGCGAAGATATAGTTCAGTTGATTCAGGATCGTAGTGAAAAGGAAAGCGAAGGCGAATTATCAGAAAGGATGCTTGACCGCGCTTTTAATCAATTGGAAGAAGGTTTTGATTCGCAGTATGGGGGCTTCAACGGAGCGCCTAAGTTTCCTACGCCTCACAATCTACAATTCTTGTTAAGATATTGGCGGCTTAAGGGTAATAAGAAGGCACTGTCCATGGTAGAAAAGACGCTGACTGCGATGCGCAAAGGCGGTATATATGACCATCTTGGCTACGGCTTTGCTCGTTACTCTACGGATAACAAGTGGCTTGTACCGCATTTTGAAAAGATGCTTTACGATAACGCTCTATTGTGTCATGCATATTTAGAAGCATATCAGTGTACTGGGAATAAGGATTTTGCGCAGGTAGCTGAAGAAATCCTTGCTTATGTAATGCGAGATATGACAAGCCCGGAAGGAGGCTTTTATTCGGCTGAAGATGCTGATTCTGAGGGCGTCGAAGGAAAGTTCTACGTTTTCACACGGAACGAGGTTCTCGATATTCTTGGTGAAGAAGCAGGAACTATCTTTGCTGATTTTTACAATATAACCCGTGAGGGGAATTTTGAGCATGGAACAAGTATCCTAAATTATATTGGCCATGATATTGAGTCGTTTGCCGCTAAAAAGAGCATAGACAGTAATCAGCTGACCGAGATCCTTGAAAGTAGCCGGTGCAAGCTGTATTTGTATCGGGAAAAACGAGCTCACCCCTATAAGGATGACAAAATATTGACTTCCTGGAATGCGCTGATGATTTCGGCTTTTGCTAAAGCTGCGCGCGTGCTTAATGTATCTATTTACGCCGAATATGCCGACAGGGCGCTTCAATTTATCAAAGATAAGCTTATTAGGGATGATGGCAGGCTGCTAGCTCGTTACCGTGACGGCGAGGCTGCCCATTTAGCATACTTAGAGGATTATGCTTTTCTGTTGTGGGCACTAGTCGAACTATATGAAACACTATATTCACCCACGTATATTAAATGGGCGCGTAATGTATATGATGAGCTTAAAAGATTATTTGAGGATAAAGATAATGGAGGATTTTTCTACTACGGTTCTGATGGTGAAAAACTTTTAACAAGACCTAAAGAGATTTATGATGGAGCTATTCCGTCAGGTAATTCAGTAGCTGCCCTAGCGTTACTAAGGGTTGCTGGAATTATGGGAAGCGGCGAAATTGAGGAATATGCTGAAAACCTGCTTAAAGCATTTGCCGGTCAGGTTGATAAGTATCCTAAAGGCTATACTTTTTACCTCGTAGCTCTTGAATTCTATCTATCGCCGCAACGCAATATTGTCATTACTGGATCAAGTGATTCGGAGAATATATGGTCCATGCTTACAGCTATAGGCCAATATTTTCTTCCTGAAACTACAACCGCTTTTAATGATATAAGTCAGACTGAGATAATCGCACAAATAATGCCTGAAGTTAGCCAATATAGGATGATTGAAGGTTTAACGGCAGCCTATATTTGCGAAAATTTTGCCTGTCAGCCCGCAATCACGAATGTTGAGGAATTTGCTATAAGACTTAAAGAGATTCAGAATAAATATTCTTAAATAAGCATTCTTGAATAAATCTTCATAATATGGTAATATTAAACTAGATAATACTAAATTTTGCTAGTTGCAAGAGGGGGAAAAGTAAATGATTAGTCAAAAAATGCAAGATGCCATTAATGGCCAAATACAGGCAGAAATGTATTCAGCCTATTTGTATCTTTCTATGTCAGCTTACTGTGAAAGCAAAAGTCTAAAAGGCTTTGCTAACTGGCTAAATGTTCAATATCAAGAAGAAACTTTTCATGCTACAAAGCTGATGACTTATCTTGGTGAGCGTGGCGGTAAAGTGCGTCTCGCTACAATTGATGCACCTCCTTGTGAGTTTGGTACTATGGTTGAACTGTTTGAAAAGGTTCAGGATCATGAACAGCATGTTACTAGCTTGATTAACAAGTTGTATGAAGTCGCTGTAGGCGAAAAAGATTTTGCCGCTCAAATATTCCTGCAATGGTACATAAATGAACAAGTCGAAGAAGAGGCAAGTGTAGGTGAAGTATTGGACAAGTTAGCTGTCCTTGGAGAGAAGACTTCGGAGATTCTTTACTTGGACAAGGAACTTGCAACAAGAACCTTTGTGCCTCCGGCAGCAAACGCATAACACCGACGGCAAATAAGCCAGCATCGTCTAACGATGCTGGCTTATCTTATAGTTTTGAATGACATACTTTATTAAAAAGGAAAATCTTAAAATCTTTTGCCAAATGAATGGCTTTTGATATAAGAGTAAACATTATATATAGGCTTCCTAAAATCATTGCTAAAGGTGGCTATAATATGGGAAAAGTTATGTCGGATGAAACAAAGTACAAATTAGCACACGATCTTGGTTTCGGTGAGAAAGTTGAGGACGGAGATTGGAGTGATGTAACTACTGGTGAAGTCGGCTCCATGGTGAGGGAAGCAATTAGACGTGGGGAACAGGCCTTGGCAGAAGAAGCAAAGGTGAATGGTGAAGCTCACCAACATGTAAAGTAGAAGTTTATCCCGATAATTGGTATATCCCCTTCAGGCTGACAGTGAAAAAAGCCATTTGTTATAAATGGAACCTTAACTGTCAACTGAAGGGGATTTTCATTAATTATAAATGGTTATTCAGACCCATCACGTTAAAGTGATATCAGTATAATAGAAGTTTGCTGTCGAGTGGTAGGTCATAAAGGTGGCATACTTACGAGGACGTCAAGCGACTATCTCTTTGTTTAGTAAGTTGTTGTAACAGGGAAATCGGAATAATTAGAGAATATAAATTCACATATTGCCACTAGTAGTATAAAGTTAATTGCGTATAATCGGAGCGGAGGTTAGGGAAAAAGAATGGATTTTGATAAAGTAATTAATCGACAAGATACGATAGCTCGTAAATGGGATAAAATGGATGAAGTATTTGGTACCAATAGCTTACTCCCTATGTGGGTTGCTGATATGGATTTTGAGTCACCTAAAGAAGTTATAGAAGCTATACGAAGCCGTGCTGAACATGGCGTATTCGGATACCCGTTTCGTAGTGGAACATATTTTGACTCCATAATTGACTGGCAGCAGCGACGGCACGGTTTCGATATAGATAAGGATTGGATTGTTTGTACGCCTGCGGTGGTAACTGCTATCAGTGTTGCCGTTCAAACATTTACTAATCCAGGGGATAAAATTATTATTCAACCACCAATATATCCTCCTTTTTTTACTTGTGTAAATAAGAACAACCGCCAGGTAGTTGAAAACCCACTAGTGTTTAAAAGTGGACATTACGAAATTGATTTTGAAGATCTGGAACGAAAAATTACTCCTGAAGTAAAAATGCTTATTCTTTGTAATCCTCACAATCCTGTAGGGCGTGCTTGGGGAACAGATGAGCTTCGTAAATTAGGAGAAATATGCTTAAAGCATGGCATCATTATTCTTTCCGATGAGATGCATTGCGACTTGGTATTCAACCCACAAAAGCATGTCCCATTAGCATCTATTTCTTCCGAAATAAGTAGAAAGACTATCACGTTTATTTCACCAGCTAAGACTTTTAATTTAGCAGGCTTTTATAATTCTATAACGGTTATTCCAGATGACATATTGCGCAAGCGGTTTTTCGAAGCCATGGATAATCTAGAATTACTGCATGGAAACCTCTTTGGAATTGTGGCTCTTGAAGCTGCCTATAAACATGGGGAAAAGTGGCTAGATGATCTTTTGCTATACCTTGAGGGTAATGCGAATTATCTCACGCATTTTTTGAAAAATGAAATTCCCAAGATTAAAGCTAGCAAGCCTGAGGCTACATTTCTTGCATGGCTAGATTGCCGCGCGCTGAATATGACACCGGATGAGCTAAAGGAATTTTGGATTAACAAAGCTAAGGTTGCTGTTAATGATGGTTCTACCTTTGGGAAGCAGGGAGAAGGTTTTGTCCGACTGAATTTCGGTTGCACAAGGGCTAGATTAGAAGAGGGGCTTCAAAGAATTAAATATGCAGTTGAAAATTTGAAATAATGCTCAAAGCATCAGTTAAATCGCTATCCTCAAAGGCTATGAAAGCCTTTGAGGATATTTTTTTTGATATGGATAGTTGAGTCCATTCCATTTTCATTTTGTTTTCAGACTCAGTTGATATACTTACGTAATGATAAAGGTAGTTAGCAGATGAGGTAATTATTCGTTAAAAAGGAGCGAGTCAACAATGAAGCTTGTGTCAATAGTAGTTCCTGTTTTTAATGAACAGGAAAATATAAAAGTTTTTTATCAAGAGGTTTGCAAGCATATGAAATCGGTTTCCTATTCTTTCGAGCTAATCTTTGTGAATGATGGATCTACTGACAGTACCGTGAACATTCTTGAAAAATTGACTAAGCAGGATGACAGAGTGCGGGCAGTTCTCTTAGCTCGTAATTTCGGGCATCAGATAGCGTTAACTTGCGGTCTTGATCATTCACGCGGCGATGCGGTTATCACTATGGACGGCGACATGCAGCACCCGCCCGATATGCTGCCACTTTTAATAAGTAACTGGGAAGCTGGCTTTGAAGTTGTCCAGACTATCCGTATTGATACGCAGGGGATATCGTGGTTTAAACGCTGCACTTCAGGGTTGTTTTATCAAATTATTAATTCTGTGTCAAACAATCATATCACTGAAGGTGGTTCTGACTTTAGGCTGCTGGATAGAAAAGTAGTAGAAACTCTTAAGGAATTTAAGGAAAAAGCTAGGTTTATCCGTGGAATTATCAGTGCGGTAGGCTACAAGCAAATCCAGATTGAGTTTGTAGCTCCCAAGCGCTTTGCTGGTCAATCTAAATTTTCATTGAAGAAGATGTTGAATTTTGCGATGGACGGTATTACCGCTTATTCAAAACTGCCTCTTCGTTTAGCATTTTATTTAGGTATAGTAATGGGTCTATTAAGCTTTCTCTTAACGATTAATGTTGTCTATACTAAGCTATTTACCGCAGAAGCAGTTCCTGGTTGGGCAACAATCGCAGTCAGCGTACTATTGCTTGGCGGTCTTCAACTTATTGGGCTAGGTATTATTGGGGAATACATTGGCCGCATTTTTGAAGAGGTAAAACAACGTCCTTTGTATTGGGTTAGCAGCGAACTTAAAACCAATATGGAAGTGAAAGTGATAAAAAAAGAAACTGTTGCGTGACAGGCTAGTGACGCAACAGTGATTAGCTTAAATGGAAGGAATATTTCATGCTGACTAATAAAAGATTGTGGCTCAACATTCTCTTAATTATTATTGTAGCCAGTGCCATGATGTTTCCACTCTTAGGAGACGTTCCGTTGCTTGATCCGGATGAACCAGTTTATGCCGAGACTGCTCGGGAAATGGTGCAATTTAATGATTTCGTTTCGCCAAGGATATATGGTGATTTTTGGTATGATAAGCCGCCCATGTACTATTGGATGGTAGCAGGATCATTTAAAGTTTTTGGCGTTAATGAATTTGCTTCGAGATTACCATCGGCATTGTTGGCAGTGGCTGGAGCGGTGTTAACCTACGTAGCTGGTCGGAATTTTTTTGGCGAGAGAGGCGGTACCCTAGCCGGTCTGATATTAGCAACCAGTCTCGAATACTTCTATTTAGGCAAAGCCGCCGTTACCGATATAACTCTAACTTTTTTTCTGACAGCATCTTTGTTTGCCTTTTTGCACAATCGTTATTACCTATTTTATTTTTGTGCTGCTCTTGCCGTTGTTACTAAAGGACCTATTGGAGTAATCTTCTGCGTAGCAATTATTATGCTTTATATAGCGGTTACAGGTAAGTGGGTGTTACTGAAAAACATGAAGCTTGTAAGTGGTGCGGTATTGTTTTTACTAGTAGCACTGCCTTGGTACCTTTTAATGTACTCCTACCATGGAATGGCTTTCATAGAGACGTTCTTAGGTTTCCACAACCTCACACGCTTTCTGCAGCCTGAACATCCGTCCGGAACACTTTGGTATTACTATATTCCTGTTTTAATCTTAGGGTTTTTCCCCTGGACCTCCTTTTTGGGGCAGGCCGTCCGTAGTGCTCTAAAAGAAACTGGTCCTGCGCACGATTCGCTTATTTTTATGGTTATTTGGGCACTTGTAGTATTTCTCTTTTTCAGTACATCTCAGACGAAACTCGTATCATACATCCTGCCTATGTATCCGCCGCTAGCCCTTATCGTCGGTTGGTACTTCGATAAAATATGGTCACATATTCAATTCAGGGGTTTAACTTGGTCGGCACTAGTACAAACGCTTGTATCGTTTATGTTTGTGGCTGGGTTATTTTATGCTGGAAAATTTGTAATGCCTGAATTACATCATGTGGTAACAGCCATTGCTGGCCTATTTATTATGGCAGTAATGCTTGTGTGGTGGTTTACGTATCATAGAAATTTTCGCTCGGTATTTGCTACTTATATCCTAACAATGGTGATTCTTTCAGGATATATAATGATCCAACTATTTCCTATAATTGTACCCGCATATTCCATGAAATCTTTTGTCGACAACTTTAACCAGCAATACGATGAACAATCTACGATATACGTAGCAAAGTCCTATCGACCCGGATTTGTTTTCTACAGCCAGCTGTCAAGTAAAGAAATTTCAACTGGGGACTCCTTAGAAACATTATTAAATAATAAAACTGAGGGCTTTTTTATTGTCAAAGCCAAGGACTATAACACACTACCGGCCCCACTAAAAAGCAACGTCAGAGTGTTAGCTACCCAGCAAGATAAAACTCTGCTTGTTAGCAGGGTTGCCGATTAATGCTAAAGGAGAATAGTATGAATAACTCACTACCTGTTAAAAAGTTTAGTTCCAGGAATATATGCCTAGGCCTATTTGCAGTTTCTTTTATATTTTACTTGCTGTTTAGCTATTTGCTGCCAATTACCGACCCTGTTGAATCTAATTACGCTCTAACCGCTAAAGAGATGGTAATGAGTACCGATTGGCTATCACCCCAAATATACGGCAAAGCTTGGTTTGATAAGCCGGTATTTTTCTATTGGTTAACAGCTGCCGCTTTCAAGCTCTTTGGTTTTTATGATATAGCAGCTAGGTTAGTACCAGCTTTTTTTGCCGGTTTAGGTGTATCGCTTGCTTATTGGTTTGGTAAAAAGACATCACGGCCGGAAATAGCAATTTTAGCTGCTCTTATTATGGGCACTTCGCTCGAGTATGTTCTTCTAGCTAAATTAATTATTACTGATATGGTTTTCTTTGTGTTTAATAGCGCAGCGTTGGTATTCTTTTATTTTGGCTACGTTGAAATGGATGGTACAAAAAGATGGTATTTATTGATGTATGTTAGTTTGGCTTTAGCTATTTTAACGAAAGGCCCTGTAGGATTAGTCTTGCCAGGTTTGGTTATTGTCGCTTTTATTTTCGTACAGCGCAATTGGAAAGAGTTTAAAAACATGTTCATTCCTACGGGAGTATTAATTTTCTTAGTTATCGCGATGCCTTGGTATGTTGCAATGTATTCTGTTCATGGCAGTGATTTTTTAAACACCTTCCTCGGTGTGCATAATTATCTACGTGCCACTGTTTCAGAGCACCCGGAAGATAATGTTATATATTATTATATAGTCGTATTCTTTATCTCAATGCTCCCCTGGTCACCTTTAGTACTAAAGGCTATGATTGATAAGCGGAAAGATTTAGTTTCGCGAAAATCCGTGCTGATATCATTTAGTTTGATTTGGGCAGCAGTATATTTTGTTTTCTACTCATCTATGGCTACAAAGTACCTCACTTATACTTTTCCCATAGTATTCCCGCTCGCTATTGTAGCTGCACACTATCTGGAGGAACTACTTGCCGCGGGTAAAAAAAACACAGTATTATGTTGGGTTGGTATACCAGCAATTTTAGTAACTTTAATATACATCGCTGTTTCGTATCGGTACCTTGAAGGTCAAATGTTTGTTAGCACCGTAAGTAGCCTAATATTGGTTATATTAGTCACATGGTGGCAGGCCAAGCGGCATTCTATTAGGTATGTTATAGGATTGCTATGTTTATGCCATCTTTCTATATATACTATACTTGCACTTTTTGTCTTTCCCACAGTCGCCTATACTAGATCAGAAAAAGAGCTTGTGCAGAACATAGCGAGTTACAATGAACAGAAACTGGGGTTTTATGACTTTTACAGCACATCAGCAGTTTATTATAGTGGTAAAGTTGCAGTAAAGATTACGCCAATAGATAATAAAATGACCCAAACTCAGCAATTAGGCTGGGCAACTAAATATACTATGCCTAATGAATCTCTGCCGCATTTTATTGCTGATTCTAAAAAAGAAGGCATATTAATTGTTGTCCCGAAGAAAAAGCAAAAACAGTTTTTGACGGAAACTCTAGAATATAACCCCCAACTATTGCAAAGTACCGAAGAATTTAGCTATTATTATTTAAATGGCTAATTAGCTATAGCTACAAAGCCCGAAAAAAGGGGACTTGAAACGGTGCATATTTTACTTGCAGAAGATGATACAAAACTTGGGAAGCTTATTAAACACATGCTGGAAAAAGCCGAAAACCAGGTTGACTGGGTATTACGTGGAGATACGGCTTTAGAATACGCACTGCACTCACCATTTGATGTAATAATTTTGGATTGGATGATGCCCGGTGAGACAGGTATTAACGTCTGTGGCCATTTGCGCAAAAATGGTTATCAGGGAGCTATTTTAATGCTGACAGCCAAAGATGCTATTGATGATCGAGTTTGCGGATTAGATACGGGCGCAGATGATTATCTGGTAAAGCCATTTGAATTTGCAGAGTTACTTGCTAGGCTTCGCGCTTTAAGCAGGCGCGGCAGCTCGAAATTACAAGAAAGCATATTGCATATTGCCGGACTTGTTATAAACCGTTCAAATCGTTGTGTGCAACATGGTGATGATGAAATACAACTCACCAGCCGTGAATTTCAACTCCTTGATTTGCTTGTCCAAAACAAGGGACAAGTTGTGCCGCGAGAAGTCATCCTTGATCGCATATGGGGCTTGGACGCTGATGTATCCTCTAATAACCTTGATGCCTATGTACGCTTGCTCAGACGCAAAATCAACTTTTCTGGTGATGAACTTGTTATCCAAAACGTAAGAGGAATAGGCTTTAAGCTGGAGGTAAATGATGTTCACTAGAATTCGAAATCGTCTTACTATGCTCTATGCATCTGTTATGATGGTTTTTCTATTCGCGTTTATAATTTCCAGCCTTACTGGATTAGCTTGGGTGTTATATCAGGAAGAACAGCAAGATGTAAAATCCTATGCCGAGGAAGAAGCTCAGGAACACTTGATGATTCTAAAGCAAAGAGAATTACTATCATATTCGGTTTTTAATGAAGAGTATAGTAATGACCGAAAAATTTTTTTCTATGGATTTGATTTGAATGGCGAGTTGATATCAAATAGTAAGCCCCCTAGTGAAATGCGTGATGCTGTTTTAAACAAAGTTGAAAACTGGAATACAGCGGATGGCAAAGTCAAGTTCTTCAAGGCTTATCTACCAAACGGTGAAAGGTTACTATTCCTGATGACCAGCATGGAGATAAACGATGGGACCCAGGCCTTGGGGAAAATTTTTGTTGGTAAGGATCTGACATCGTACTACGATATGCTGAAGACAATATTGCTCGTGTTGCTAGTGGTAGCCGTATTGTTCCTTATCATTGCAACTCTTATAGGTCATATCTTAGCGGGGCGAGCTATTATCCCCATTAAGCAATCGTTTTTAAGACAGCGCGAGTTTGTGGCAGACGCTTCACATGAACTTCGTACACCTCTAAGTATTATGTTGACTTCTGTAGATGCGGTCCAGTCAGATGATGATAATGGTCTTTCTTCATTTTCAGCTCAAGTGCTGGATGATATGAAAAGTGAAATCAAAAGAATGTCTAGAATTGTATCCGATTTACTTACTCTAGCGCGGGCTGATGCTAGTGCTGCTAACATTATAAAAGAGAACTTTAATCTTTATACTTTAGCCGAGTCTGTTACAAGGTCTTTCAAGCCGTTTACGATTGAAAAAGATATCGACTTCAATTTCATCGGGGTCAGCAATCTCTATATCTACGCCGATAAGGAAAGAATTAAGCAATTGCTATTAATTTTGCTTGATAATGCTGTAAAGTATACTCCCTGCGGTGGCAAAGTCGTGTTCTCAATCAACGTAATACCAGGTTCTAAGCCAATATTAAGTATTATTGTTCAAGATAATGGGGTTGGCATCTCCGAAGAACAGCAGTCACATATCTTCGAGCGCTTTTATCGAGCAGATAAGGTGAGATCAAGAGAAGAGGGCGGCACGGGCCTTGGTTTGTCAATAGCTAAGTGGATAGCCGAAGCTCATAGCGGAAAGATCAAAGTCGAAAGTACTGTTGGCGTAGGCAGTTCTTTCATAGTCACATTGCCGCTATAAGTATAATTATCATTTTATTAATCATTAAAAAGGTGCTTTGAATGGAACGAAGCCACTAAATTTGGACATTGAAGAAAGAAGCCCCCTATTGTAGAATTTAGATATTCTCAATAGGAGGCTTCTTTATTGAAAAAATGCAAAGTTAGTCGATGTGGAGCCTATGTTTTTCTTTTTAATAGTATTTAATATCTGGCCTCACGAAAAAGAATTGAAAAGTGATATTCCGTAAGACGAACAGACGCCGTTCTTTGTAAAATAAATATGATGAATGTACAAATAAGAATATCGGAGGTGCCAGTGGTGAATAATCTATTTTGTTATCAAACGGATTTGGGCAAAATTGGGATACTGGAAGATGGAATTGCGATTACGGATTTGTATTTCTGGGATGAGAGCGCTCCGCGGGATGCTGTTGTACAGGAAACAGCATTACTTAAAGAAGCAGGTCGGCAGCTAAAGGATTTTCTTGCGGGAAAAAGGAAAGCATTCGAACTTCCCCTAGCTCCTGCTGGTACAGAGTTCCAGCAAAAGGTATGGCAAGCTTTGCAAGCAATTCCGTATGGTGAAACACGAAGCTATGGAGAAATCGCAAGGATTATCGGACAGCCCAAGGCTTTCCGTGCAGTCGGCATGGCTAACAACAAAAATCCTATTCTGGTTTTAATTCCCTGTCATCGAGTCATTGGTGCAAACGGGAATTTGGTCGGCTACGCAGGTGGGTTAAGCGTTAAAGAATATCTTCTTAACTTGGAAAATAAGTATGGCAACTGTTAAAACAAAGTCTTTTAAATACGATAAAACAGAAACTGATTATTTAAAAAGTGTGGATCAGACACTCGGAGAAGCTATCACGCGGTTGGGAAAGGTTGAACGCGAGGTCATCCCCGACCTGTTTGCTGCCCTCGTATACGCAATTATCGGACAGCAGATTTCTGTCAAGGCTGTGCATACAATTTGGAGCAGGATGCAGGAACGTTTTGAAAAAATTACCCCGCAAGCCATCGCTGCCGTCACTCTAGAGCAGATCCAGCAATGCGGTCTATCCACACGGAAATCGGGTTACATTAAAAGTGCTGGTGAAGTCGTGTCGCGGGGCGAATTTAACCTTATGGAACTTTATGAACTGCCGGACGACGAGGTTATAAAGCGCCTATCCACACTTCGTGGCATCGGTGTATGGACGGCTGAAATGCTGCTTCTCAATTCGATGGAACGTCCTGACATTGTTAGCTGGGGAGATATTGCAATAAGGCGGGGCATGATGAACCTTTACGGTCTCACAGAAATTACAAAAGATCACTTTGAAAAATTTAAAAAGCGATATTCTCCTTACGGGTCGGTTGCTTCTATTTATCTTTGGAAACTATCATTTAAATAATTATTTACGTTTCATACTGCGTATCCTGGCCTTAGTTTCTTTGTCAACGCGGAAGGATTCAGTGATTTTCTGCAGTGCTTTGTTGTAGGTAAAGTCATCAAGCGTATTTTTCTTTAAATACGCCATTGTTTTCTCCGGATACTTGACAAAGCAAATAGAAATTGCCCACGCTACCGCCATCTTGACGTAATAGCCCTCGTGCTTTGCGCTGTCCAAACTCTCTAACACTCGGTCGATGTACTTGTCTTCAATGTAAAAAGTCAAAAGCATCACAACGCCGAATCGCATTTGAAATTCTTCGTGTGACCTCAGATAGGGCTGCAAAAATTCCCAAACCTGCTCCATATGCTTTTTTGTGATTTTTAAGCTGTTGCAAAAGGTGTCGCATACAGCCCAGTTGCTGATCTTTGGTACAAATGAGGCGATATAACGCAAAATCTCTTCAATGTCCGTCTTTGCGTAGCCAATTAACAGTCCTTGCAACATGATTTCTTCGTAGTAATCATCTTTCGTTGACAATATACTATCGCGCCAATCACCTTTGGCAAGTCGCTTCGCAAGATCTCGCAATCGTGGAAGACGCACACCTACAATATTATCAGTTCCCGGCACCAATTTGCTATGAAACTGTCGGTATTTCTCGTCTTCCAGCTCGAAGATGCTCTCTCTTATTGTCTTTTCCATTTAGTCCCCCTTAGGCTAGTCGATACAGAATCTATACGGAATACTAAAATTAATATAGTTGTTGCGTGATTGCTATATATCTTATAGTTACCATTTTATTCTATCACAAGATTGAAAATCTATTAAAGTGCTTAAAAATTACAAAGTGAAATACCGAAAGATATCGCAAAAGTTTTGATGAATATTATATTATTAAATTATGCCCGACAGCAAATGGAAGAGGTAAGTTATGGCACTAACTAATAATGATAAGTGGGAAGCAGTCGTTCAGTGTGATAGTTCCTATGATGGAATGTTTTTTTACGGAGTTAAAACCACAGGCGTTTTTTGTCGGCCGTCTTGTAAATCGAAAGAGCCGCTGAGAAATAATGTTGAATTCTTTGACAACATCGAACAAGCTTATTTCAATGGTTTGCGACCCTGCAAAAGATGCCGGCCGGATTTGATTGAGTTTAAACCGATGCTTGATTTAATCGAAAGAGCGAAATGTATTTTTGATACCTATTTTGATGACCGCCACAAGCTTAGAGCAGAAATAAAAGCGTTAGGTATCAGTCAAAATCATTTGATTCGCTTGTTTCGTCAGGAATTTCATAAAACACCTTTAGAATACACTAATAATATGCGCGTGGAAAAAGCGATGAAGATGATCTCTACAATGGATACAAATATCGCTGACATTGCATTGCAATGTGGATTTGGCAGTCTTTCTACTTTTTACGTATTGTTCAAAAAACAAGTTGGACTAGTTCCGAAAGAATATCGAAAAAATAAGGATATATGGTATAAGAAATGATTATAAGTGCTAGCAGGCGGACGGATATTCCAGCCTTTTATTCAGAATGGTTCATAAATCGTTTAAAGGAAGGCTTTGTCTACATTAAAAACCCAAGAAATCCTAATCGCATAACCAATGCTTATCTAAGCACAGATGTCGTTGATTGTATTGTGTTTTGGACAAAGAATCCTCGACCGATGCTAAGCAAGTTGGACATAATTGACATGATGGGTTATCCTTATTATTTTCAATTTACTATTACGCCCTATGGCAATAATGTTGAGAAAATGCTTCCCGTTAAATCTGAAATTATGGATACATTCAAACGGTTAAGCGACAAAATTGGAAAGCATCGCATCATCTGGCGCTATGACCCTGTGGTAGTCAGCAAAGAATACTCAGTTCAGTATCATGTTGATACTTTTGGAGAGATGTGTGATATTCTTGGAGATTATACGAATAAGTGTGTTTTCAGCTTTATTGACCTGTATTCGAAAATTAGGAAGAATGTGAAGGGCGTTGTGGATTATGAGGTAAATACCTTAAAGATGATCCAAATTGCACAGGGCTTTTCTAAAATAGCTAAAGACCATAGACTCTTACTGGCTACTTGCTCTGAGGCAATTGACCTCAGCATATATGGAATCGAACATTCAGCCTGTGTTGACCAAAACATGATTGAAAATATCATCGGATGCGCCATTCATGCAAAAGAAGACACTAACCAACGTCCTGCTTGCCGCTGCATTGAAAGTATAGATATTGGAGCTTATGATTGCTGCGCCCATGGATGTGTTTATTGCTATGCCACGACGAGTGAAGACAAGGTGCGCGGGAACATGCGTCTGCACGATCCACGATTGCCCCTGCTGCTCGGTCATCCTCGTGGGGATGAAATCATTACGGTTCGAGAAACAAAATCCCTTAAAGCTGTGCAGACGTCATTATTTTAATTCTTGCAGCATTTAAGTACAGAATGTTATTGACGATATAATGTTAAAATGTGTAAAATATATTCAGACCCCTCCCTGGGGGGGCAATAAGGAGCGTGATTGTAGTGAAAGTAGTAGTTATAGGCGGAGTGGCTGCCGGTTTGAAATCAGCAGCTAAAATTCGGCGCTGTAATCCTCAGGCGAAAATCACAGTTTTAGAAAAAGGTCAGATTGTATCCTACGGAGCTTGCGGCATACCATTTTTTGTGGGTGGAGATATTGCTGATGTAAGGCAGCTAATGATGACAGGCAATGGAAGTCTTCGCAATGCTGATTTTTTTAAGAATGTAAAGGATATTGACGTTCGTACTCAGACAATGGCTACTGCAATTGACCGAACGAACAAGCTAGTTAAGGTAAAATATTTGGACAGCGGCGAAGAATCAGAACTTACATATGACAAACTAGTTATTGCTACAGGTGCTTCCCCGATTAAACCTTCCTTACCTGGGATAGACCTAAAAAATATTTATCAGATGTGGCATCCTGACGATGCTCAGGCTGTACGTACAGGTTTAGAGACTGGCAAGTTTAAGGACGCAGTGATAATCGGCGCTGGTCTAGTTGGTATGGAACTGGCAGAAGCAATTAGAAATTGGGGAATAAACGTAAGCGTTATTGAAATGAAGGATCAATTGTTCCCTGCATTCCTTGATCAGGATATAGCTGCTGTCGCTGCAAAGTATACTGAGAATAAAGATGTAACTATCTTAACCGGTGAAAAAGTTGAACGATTTAATGGAGAGGGCGTTGTTAGTGAAGTTGTAACTGACCAAAGGACAGTGCCAGCCGATGTAGTAATATTATCAATAGGCGTAAAACCAAATGCTGAGTTGGCTCGACAGGCTGGGCTAACGATAGGAGCAACCGGAGCTATTGCTGTTAATGAATATATGCAGACAAGCGACCCGGATATCTATGCTGGCGGTGACTGTGTCGAAAATATAAACATTGTTTCGGGCAAAAAGGTGTTTGCGCCAATGGGCTCGACAGCCAATAAGCATGGCCGAATCATCGGCGAGAATATTTGCGGAGCCGGTGTTAAGTTCCGCGGCGTGCTTAACACAGTAGTTGTTAGGTTCATTGATTTAAACATTGGTAAGGTTGGTCTGTCGGAAAGAGATGTCAGGGAACTTGGCTACGAATATGTGACTGCCACTGTTGCGGGGCATGATAAACCACATTATATGCCGGAAGCTAAGATGATTACTATGAAGCTTATCGTTGACACTAAGAACCGTCGTTTGCTAGGCGCCCAAGCAATTGGCGAAGGCGACGTAGCTAAACGTATAGATGTTATAGCTGCAGTGCTAACCTTTGGTGGTACGGTTGACGATTTGTTTGATATTGATTTGTCTTACGCACCGCCTTTTAATGGTCCTATAGATAATGCCGCTGTTGCTGCTAATGTTGTTATGAACAAGCTTGCTGGCCGGATGAAGGGCATATCTACCTTAGCCGCGAAGAAAAGAATGGATGCCGGTGATGCTATATTTCTTGACGTGCGCTCTCCCGAAGAATTGAAAAAAATCAGGCTGGCTGATTGCCGGGCATTGACGAATATTCCGCTTGGTCAGCTGCGTACTCGCTATAGTGAACTTGCTAAAGATAGCGAAGTAATTGCCGTTTGTAAGATTGGGCTTCGAGGATACGAAGCTTCAATGATTCTGCAGGGGCAAGGCTTTCAAAATGTAAAAGTATTGGAAGGCGGAATAACTGCTTGGCCATTCAAGTGCGAGAATTAAACAGTCCTATAAATATAGTGCTTAGCGCCTATCGTACTACTTTACCTTTTATGGTAAAGTAAAACAAAAAAAGGCAGGGGTTAAGGTGTTAAGAAAAGTAGCTGTAGTTCTATTAATCATTCTAAATGTAACCGCTGTTAGTGTATCTGCAGCATCGCTGGAAACTGAAATAAAAAATGATTTAAAGAGGTTTGAAGGTCAGGTTGGTATATATGCCAAGAACTTGCGTACTGGTAAGGCGATTGAGTTTAATGAGGATGCTGTGTTCCCGACCGCTTCGACCAGTAAGCTGGTTGTAGCAATGGCAACTTACAAGTACTTGTATCCTAAGGCAAGCTATAGCAAAAAAGAACTTTATGATAGCAATATTCAGTATATGATGACAGTTAGCGACAATAACTCATTTGCCGAATTGCTTGATGAGATCGATGTCTACCGGCCTGATGCTCTAAATAGAGTAGTAAAAGATTTAAGGCTTAAAAAGACGATGATACATAGCGAAGAGGCGTTTGAAAAGTACAATTACCATAGCGTAACTACTCCTTATGAAATGGCAAAGGTCTTTGAAAATATTCATGGCGATAAATACTTGGGTAAGGATAAATCCAATGTTCTAAAGTATGAACTTGCCAATACTATTTTTCATGATGAGATACCCCGTCATATGTTGACTCCTGTAATGCATAAGGTGGGTCAATTGGATGATGTGCTGTGCGACGTAGGAATTGTTGATGACGGGAAAGATAAGATATTAATAAGCGCTTACACTAGGACGCAGCAGTCTGATGAATATGCAAGCGATTTCATTGCCAACATTTCAGCAAAGCTTTATAACGCTTTACGAAGAAAGTAAAAAAGAGGAACCGGTACAGGTTCCTCTTTTTGCGATAAAAATATTGAAAAGATTACAGGAAATAACTGGAGGGAAAAAATGATTAGTGGAGAATAAATATTAAATAATAGTTAACTATGGCTTGAGGGGGAACAGGGATGAAGTTTATATCTATCAAGAAGAAACTTATCGGAAGCACTTTAATTATCACTGTTTTGGCAGTATTAATTACTGTTGGACCAGCCCTATTAATTTTTAGTAAATATACGGATAAGGTTTCACAAGAACAGGCTATAAGGGGGATGGAAGGCTTAAACACACTGCTTGAAGATTATAAAAAGCTGGCAATAAGCAGTGCTGTTCTATTTGCTTCTAACCCGGAATTAGTTAAGGCTGTACAAAATAAAGATACGGTCGCGATATTAGGTTTGCTTAGTCCATTATTATCCGAAGCAAAAGTTGATTTCGTGACTATTACTGATGAGAAGGGCAATGTGCTTGCCCGTACTCACGATCCGGGTAAAAAAGGCGATAGCGTGGCAAGTCAGGCAAATGTCGCTCAGGCGCTAACGGGGAAGGCGTTTGCAGCTATTGAACCGGGGACTGTCTCTAAACTTTCGGCAATGGCTGGAGTTCCTGTTAGAGACTACCAAGGCAACGTTATTGGGGTGATATCAGTCGGATATTATGTTGATAGAGAAAATGTTGTTGATGCTGCGAAAAATATGTTTGCGACCGATTGTACATTATTCCTCGGAGATGTACGTGTAACTACTACTATTGAGAAAGAAGGTAAAAGAGCAGTCGGAACCAAACTTGATCCTAAGATAGCCGAATTAGTTCTCGTTAAGGGCGAAAGGTATATCAGCAACGCGGATATACTAGGCAAAGATTACATAACAGCATATATGCCGCTTATCGGACCCGATAATAAGCCTATGGGCATTGTTTTTGCAGGACAGAGTATTGAAGAAGGTGCCGCTGCTAGAAATAGTGCCATATTAACAATCGCAGTAATCTTAGCTGTAGTTATGGCAATTGTAATTTTTGTAACAACTATTATCGCGCGGCGAATAACTCGTCCTGTCCAACACTTACTAGAAGTTGTTGATAAAGTTGCGGCTGGGGACTTGACTCAAGAAGTCAAAGCAGATAGCAATGATGAGATTGGACTTCTTGCCAACGATTTTAACAAAATGGTTGATCAGTTAAAAGGCTTGGTTGCTAAAGTGAATATTTTAGCAAGAGCTGTTGCTGACTCGTCAGAAGAACTGACCGCTAGTGCGGACCAGGCTGCCCAGGTTGCCGATCAAACAGCCGCTTCCGTAGCACAAGTTGCTTCAGGCGCCGAGGAGCAATCAACAGCAATAAACGGAACGTCGGAATTTATAGAACAAATGTCGGCTAGTATCGAAGAGATCGCTGCTAATGCAGGCAGTGTGGCTGGGATGTCGGAAACTACCGCAGTTGCTGCGCAAGAAGGTGGAGCTGTGGTTAATAAAGTTGTAGCACAAATGACCACAATCGAGAAAACGGTAGAAGAATCCGCGCAGGTGGTTGCGCAGTTAGGTCAGCGATCTCAGGCGATAGGTCAGATTGTTGAAACTATTGCTTCTATAGCAGGACAGACCAATTTACTAGCGCTCAATGCTGCAATTGAAGCCGCTCATGCCGGTGAACATGGTAGGGGCTTCGCTGTTGTAGCAGACGAAGTCCGCAAGTTGGCCGAACAGTCTCAAGAGGCTGCAATGCAGGTTGCGAAGTTGGTAACTGAGGTTCAGGACGATACTGCTAAGGCCGTGCAGGTAATGACATTAGGTACTGTCGAAGTCAAGAATGGCACTAAGGTTGTTCAACAAGCCGGTGATGCCTTTGCCAAGATAAATGAGCTTGTTAAACAAGTATCGGCCCAAGTACTCGAAATATCAGCTGCTACACAGCAGATAGCTGGGGGCAGCCAGCATGTTGTAATCTCTATAAAGGACATTGATTTATTAAGTCGAAATGCCTGTGAACAGACAATACTGGCATCTGAGGCTACAGAGTCTCAACTTGCTTTTATTGAAGAGATTGCATCTGCTAGTCAGTCATTATTAAGACTTACGCAGGACTTGCATGATTCCGTGAGTTCGTTTAAGGTGTAATTAGAAGGTGGTGAATATGTGTTAGCGTCGATAATTAAAAATGCAGAAATAACTCATACACTTGATAAAAATCAAGTTACAGCGTTATTGGAAAATAACGAATGTGATTCTGAGCTGTTTTCCGCAGCTGACAGAGTTCGAAAAAGATATGTAGGTGATGAAGTCCATCTCCGGGGACTAATTGAATTCTCAAATATTTGCCGCCAGAACTGTTTTTATTGTGGTTTAAGGGCGGAAAATAGCAATGTAAATCGATATCGGATGCAGCCTGATGAAATTATAAATCTGGCATTAAAGGCTAGGAACTACGGTTATAAGACCGTAGTGCTGCAGTCTGGAGAAGATGTTTTTTATAGTATCGATAAGCTGCAATATATAATTGCCGGCATTAAGGCGCTTAATTTAGCGTTGACATTAAGCATAGGCGAAAAGTCACGCGAAGAATATCAAGCTTATAAAGAAGCCGGGGCAGATAGATATTTGTTGCGGATTGAAACGACAAATAATAAACTTTATGAAACCTTGCATCCCGGCATGAGCCTTGAGAATAGGAAAAGATGTCTTAAGGATTTAAAAGAGCTAGGCTACGAGGTGGGAACAGGCTGCCTGGTAGGTCTTCCAGGTCAAGACTATGAATCGATTGCGGACGATATTCTCTTCTTTAAGGCCATTAATGCTGATATGATTGGGCTTGGACCTTTTATTCCTCATCCTGAAACACCGCTTAAAACAGAGTCGGGCGGGACTTTTGCTCTAAGCTTAAAGGTAATGGCAATAACTCGATTGCTCCTGCCGGATGCTAATATACCAGCGACGACAGCAATGGAGACGCTAAATAGCAAAGGGCGGATTATTGCACTGCAAAGCGGCGCCAACGTTGTCATGCCTAATGTCACAGAAGGCGACTACCGGAGAATGTATGAACTATATCCAGGAAAAATCTGTGTAAACGATACTCCTGCGCACTGTCGAGGTTGCATTACAGGCAAAATAAATAGTATTGGCCGATCTGTCTCAGAACAGTTTGGTTTTCGTAAAAGGGGCTAGCAGGCCTCTTTTTTATTGCTTATTATTTGGTAATACTAAAGGGGATTAAAGCAAATGAAAGGGTGGAGAACTATGGAGCGTTTTGTACCAAAGCGGGCTTATTTTGAACCACAGGCGCTGGAATACCCTTTAGGAGAAAAGTTATATAAGCAACTACAGGATATGGGAGTTCATGTTGAGACAACCGGATCGCATAACCGAGTGACCGGTATTCCTGGAAAAACCCCTCAGGAGGCGTATCGTGAAGCGAAGCGCACTCTGGTAGTGGGTGTGCGTAAAGGTAAAGAATTTGCAAGCTGTAAGCCATCAGCACATTATCAGCTGCCTCTTAATACAAGCTGCCCGGGGATGTGCGAATACTGTTATCTCAATACTACTCTTGGAAAGAAGCCTTATCTTAGGGTGTATGTAAATATTGACGAAATACTTAATAAGGCGCAGAAATATATTACAGAGAAAGATCCGGAGATAACAATATTTGAGGGTGCGGCTACCTCTGATCCTATACCAACCGAATATTTAACAGGCCTACTTAAGTCGACTATCGAATTTTTTGGCAGGCAGCCTAATGGTAGATTTAGATTTGTCACTAAGTTTACGGATGTTGAAGCACTACTCAATGCTAGGCATAATGGACATACAAGGTTTCGGTTCAGCCTCAATGCTGATACAGTAATAAAGGGATTCGAACACAGCACGCCGTCGATGGAAGAGAGGGTGGAAGCAGCGGCAAAAGTAGCTCAAGCTGACTACCCGCTTGGCTTTATCATAGCTCCTATTATTTATTTCCCAGGTTGGCAAAAAGAGTATGAAATGCTGTTCGCCGCTCTTGACAAGCAGCTTCCACAGCAAGCACGAGAAGATCTTTCCTTTGAGTTGATAACTCACCGTTTCACTAAACGGGCTAAGAGTAATATCCTTGATTTGTTTCCCAAAACAAATCTTCCGATGGATGAAGATGAGCGCAAATTTAAATACGGACAGTTTGGGTATGGCAAGTACATCTACCAGCCTGAAACCATGGAAGAAATAAAAGAGTTCTTATATGAGCATTTAACAGCTGCCTTCCCGGCTGCAAAATTAGACTATTTTGTGTAATAGGTTATCTGTTTTTATAAAGGAATCGTCGAATATTAAACGAATCAATTACTTTATGGCTAAACATGGTAACAAGATTTGAGGTTTTTATAATTTCAGGGGGGAAGGTATGGTAAAATATCGACTTGCATCAATCGCAGAGTTCAGGAACATGCGGGAAACAATTAAAAGGGCTATCGTCGATTTTTACCCGCAGGGTGCAGAGCTGCTATATGTAGCCCTTAATGAAGCCGTAAATAATGCGCTCTTTCATGGGCAAAGGGACGGTTTCTCACCAAATGTCGAAATAAACTTGTTTCGCGAATCAAATGAAGTATGTATTATTGTGAAACACGACGGTTCTGGATATGATTACCCATCAAGAAGGAAAAACCAGTCTGCCGACAGTTATGACGAACATGGCCGTGGTATTGAAATAATCGAGTACTGTACAGACACTTTACGATTCAATGCTAGCGGCAACGAACTTGAGATGCGCAAAAAGATTATTTAACTATACCTCCTATAATTAGGGGGAGTGAGTAATGTTATGGTTTCGTAATTTGAAGGTGTTTAATAAAATATTGTCTGTAATTATGTTAGCGGTAATATTTCTTATAGTAATGGGATATACCGACTATGTTTTTCTCGATAAGATCAAAGCTGACTCCGAACTAATCTTTAAGAGTCACGCAGACAGTGAAAAAGCGGCGCAGCTTTTAGAAGAAGTCAACCGTAGCTACCATTCCGCTGTGAGAGCGATGCTAGCTATTAGTATATTGGCGGTAATCAGTTGTATTGTAGCAGCTGTCTACTTGGCGCGCACCATTACTAATCCGATTAGACATTTAGAAGAATATATGGCTGAGGTTGGAAAGGGCAATCTGGCTGTACGAGATAATGAACAATACAGTGATGAAATTGGTGAACTCATAAGAGTATTTAATGAAATGGTAGCTCGTCAAGGACGACTTGTTGGAGTGGTACAAAAATCCGCACTGGAGCTTACCGCTGCATCCCAAGAGATGGCCGCTTCTTCTGAGGAAGTAACCGCTACTACTGGAGAAGTAGCCAGAAACGTAGAACAGGTTGCCGAAGAGGCAGATGTTGGGGAAATGTCGGTGGTAGAGGCTTCTAAGGCTTTACTAGAACTTTCATCGCTGGTCCAAATAGCACAGAATCAGGCTGAATCTGCAAATAAAAGTTCTCAGCTTACCGCTATGGCAGCAGCAGAAGGGAAAGCTACTTTAAATGAAACTGTTACGAGGATGGCTAATATTCAAACAAAGGCTGTTGAAACGGAGATTCTGATAGAGAAATTAGGACAATATTCGGCTCAGATAGGCTTGATAACGGATACTATTACAAGTCTGGCAAGACAAACCAATCTGCTTGCCTTAAACGCTGCGATTGAAGCCGCTCGGGCAGGAGAAGCCGGTCGGGGTTTTGCGGTAGTCGCCGAAGAAGTACGTAAACTTGCCGAACAGTCTAATCAAGGTGCCGAACAAGTAGCCGAACTAGTAGGAAAGATTGCTAATAGTACTGAAGGAGCTGTAACGGCTGTTCGACAAAGTCGTAATGAGGTTGAGCAAGGCGTGGAAGTAGTCAATAGGGCAGGTCATGCTCTTGATAGTATCCTGTCGGCAGTTGAGGATACAAGCCAGAATATCGGAAGTGTAAGAGAGGTAGCTAGCGAAGAAGTTGCAACATCAGAGAAAATTGTTGAACTTATTAACTCGCTTGCAACCGTTATTGAGAACACAGACAATCATGCTAAGGAAGTTGCCGCCGCAGTTCAGGAAACTTTGTCAGCCATGCAAACTGTTTCTGCCAGCGCTGAGCAAACAAGCGTGATGGCTGCGGAGCTTAAAGCTGAGGTCTCGGAATTCCGGATTGAATAGGAGGAGAAAAATGAGACAGGAAATAAACATACTTGGCAATCAGGTACAAGTTAATCTTTTTGGTAGTTTATATGTTGAAGAAGCAAGTATTTTACGAAAAAATTTGCTTTGTCATATTGATAAAGGATATAAGGATTTTTTGGTTAATCTAGCGGGCCTTGATTATATCGATAGCTCAGGCTTAGGCGTACTTGTTGGGATTCAAAAGCGGGCCGTAGAAAGAGGCGGCGGAATAGTAATCAGTGGGCTCAAAGGTACAGTAAAAGATCTCTTTGAGCTGACAAGATTAACTAAAGTTTTTGAAGTGCGATAAGAGATGGTAACGATGGATAACCAATCTGACATGGTTGAGCATTGTAGTTATTGTGAGCGGCAGAAATTGCTCGATATGTTAAATGAGGCTCTTTTGCTGATTGATGCATGCAATTATACGGTTACCTTTATGAATAAAAAGGCCCGGGTAATGTACGGATATCCCAACGAAGAAGTTAAAAGGCTGCATGTAACCGATATAGATTGCAATTCCGCAGAAGCAATCATCTATGGGCTTGAATTGGTAAAAGTAGATGTCAATAGCAGCAGAATATTTACTTCGTCGCACCGCCACAAGAATGGTAGAATCTTCAAAGTCCAAGTAAGTGTAAATTTCATAAAATTTCATGGATCTGAGACGTTTGTTGCTATAATTAGAGATATGAATCCTTATTTAAGACTGAAAGAGGATGTTGTAAAAGCCGAAAGAATTCAGCGCAAATTTTTACCGCCTGATATCGATAATGAATGGACTTTAATGAAATCTATTTACCAGCCCCATGGCCATATTAGTGGGGATCTTTATGGATACAAGTGGTATAAGGATGATCCAATTCTCTTTGGTTATATCATTGACGTTATGGGCCACGGTATAGCAACTGCGTTGCAAACTGCAACATTGAGAGTGCTGTTTCAGCAAGTTTCAGAAATGAATATTCCGCTAAATGAAAAGCTTGCCTGGCTTAATAGAAACGCAGCGCCATATTTTGTTGAAGATTCATTTGCAGCCGCTATATGTTTTGAACTTGATTTTTCAAAGCAAAGACTTAGTTGTTCGGCCAGCGGAATTAACCATTTTATTATTTCGAATAGCGGTAAGAAAAAAATTGTAACTATTCCTGGTCCATTTTTGGGAATAAGTGAGAAAGTTTCATTTGATACTTATGAACAGAATGTTAAATCTGGAGATTATATCTTTTTCTTTAGTGATGGGCTAAGTGGACAAATTCCGGATTCATCCGGGTCAGTTGCCGCTAATTTTGAAAGCGAGTACTGGAAATTGGCAAGATTATCGGCAAGTGGCGTATGCGTCGATGATGCTACGGCAATGTGTTTTTACATAAAATAATGTTAGGGGGCATATTATGCCCCCTAACATTATTTTTTCAACGGCATCGCAATCTTTACTTCATACGCAGTGTCAAATGTTGTCTTAAAGATCTGCGGTTCTTTAGGTGTTTGGTACATGGTGGAATAAGGCTTGTATAGCTCTAGAATGCGTTCAGGAATAGAGGTTTGCTTATTATAGATATCAGGGAAGACTTTCAGGTAAAGCCCGTCTTGTTTTTCAACTATCGACATAGTCTCATAGCGAATTAATACTGGTGTACCGATTTCAACTAAATCGAATAATTCACAGGCGTCAGTATCTTGCATTCTTATGCAGCCGCCAGATACAGGATAATTAATATCCCAGCCCTTATTAGTACCGTGGATGCCGTAGTTTGGTTTAAACTCCATCCAGCGCGTTCCTAGGGGGTTTTCCGGTCCGGGGGCGACAGGGGAATGGTCGTTGAAATTTGCTCCGGGGATCCAAGTAGGATACTTCTCTTTGTAAAAGACGCTGAATGAGCCGATAGGAGTTTGCTCATACGGTGTTCCGACTGCGATATTATACTCTTTGATTACTTTACCATTGTCTTTATCAACTAACTCCAAAGTATAAGCCGGAATATTAATATGTATTTCCTGCTGAGCAAAGCACGTCCCTATTAGGGCATACATAGCCAGCAGCAGGCATATTGAAATACGCATACTGTAGTGCACCTCTCTCTTAGTTAATGCGGTAATTACAACATATTTGTTTCCATGGATTGTTTGTTTTGGATGCACGTGCACAAATAGGATGCTATAATATTATTTTGCCGATAATTGTAAGTGCTATGTCTGAAAAATAATGGTACAAAAAAGTCTGATTTTGTTAGTTTTAACAAAATCAGACTAAAGAGGGATTATATTTCTATTTGAATATTTCCCTGGAAATAATTAAACTTGTGAAATTTTTTCAAAGAAATTGTGAGTACTTTTAAATATGTAGACAACTTTAGCTAAAAAGTGATAAAATTCATGTATATAACTTGTTTAATGAATTATTTATAGGTTCTGCATAAAGTTGTTAATGTAGTGATTGGGGGACCTCCACTTTGGAAAAATCTACAATAATTGGTCTTGTATTAGGGGTAGTTTCAGTTTTTGTTGGAATGGTGCTTAAAGGAGCCAGTTTGTCAGTTCTTATAAACCCAGCAGCATTTTTAATTATTATTGCGGGTACAGTTGCTTGCTTATTTAATGGCTTTCCAATGGAAAGTATTAAGGCATTTCCTTCAATAGCAAGGCAATTATTTAAGCCTAGTGTACTGATGGCTAAAACCGAACTGGTACCGCTCTTTGTAGAGCTTTCTCAGACTGCGAGACGTGAAGGTATTTTAGCACTCGAAAGCCGCGTGGAAGAAGTGAGCGATCCTTTTTTGAAGAATGGTCTGACAATGGTTATTGATGGACTTGATCCTGATTTTGTTGGCGATGTGCTTGATGCCGAGATACAAAACATGGAAGAGCGGCACCGTACAGGTATATCAATTTTTACGCAAGCTGGTACATATGCCCCAACACTAGGGGTTTTAGGAGCGGTTATTGGTTTGATTGCCGCCCTAGGTAACTTGGATGATATTGAGAAGTTGGGCCACTCTATCGCGGCTGCATTTGTAGCTACCTTACTCGGTATCTTCACAGGTTATGTTATTTGGCATCCTTTTGCTAATAAACTCAAAATATTATCAAAAAAAGAAGCTGAGATTAAAAAGATGATGATCGAAGGCATTTTATCTTTGCAAGCTGGCGATTCTCCCACCGCTATAGAAGCAAAACTGGTGGCGTTTATTCCTCAAAATGAGCGCGCTCAGTTGAAACCTAAGTCGGAGGAAGATTAATGGCAAGAAAAAGGCATCACGCCGAACACCATGAAGAGCATATGGATGAATCGTGGTTAGTTCCTTATTCTGACATATTGACGCTGTTACTAGCATTGTTTATTGTACTATTTGCTTCTGCACAAGTGGATCAGAAAAAGTTTGACCAGATTGCCCAAGCTTTTAATAGTGCTTTTAATAACGGTAGTCCGTGGATGATGGAAGGCAATAAAAATCCAATACAAGGTCAACCTGCATCGCCTTCGCCTAATATGGCGGGTGATAGTAAAGATCAGGCTTATTTGCAAGAAAACGTGCAATTGCTTGAGGTAAAGAAAACACTTGATAAATATATCCAGGAAAGTAATTTGACTGGGGATTTACAGACTGTTTTAACTGAGGACGGCTTGATTGTTAGAATTAAAGACAGTGCCCTGTATCCTTCAGGCAATGCTGACTTGCTTCCAGAATCGAGACGTTTTGGTGTAGCTATAGCTAAAATGCTTGTACCCTTACAGCAAAAGGTTACTGTTTCCGGACACACCGATAATGTACCGATTAATACACGTGAATTTCCGTCAAACTGGGATTTAAGTTCTAAACGAGCGCTCAACTTTATGAAGTTTTTGTTAGCGCAGGAGAAACTTCAGCCTGAACGATTTAGTGCAATCGGTTATGGAGAATATCGTCCGATTTTGGCCAATGAAACTGCGGATGGTCGGGCAAAAAATCGTCGTGTTGAAGTTCTTATTCTGCGTAATTATCGGATGCAAGACGCTAATAGTATGCGTTAGAGTAAAAACCTTGCTTATCGCAAGGTTTTTTTACGTCTATGGGACACTGCTACTGGTAAACAAATAGCAACACTGCTAGAATATATTATAGCTATGACTATAAGGGGGCGCGCAGGTGATTATTGGTGTTGGAATTGATATTATTGAGATTAGTCGTATTGAACAGGCGGTTAACAGGCCTGCGTTCGTAGACCGCGTCTTTACCAAACTAGAACAGGCGTATTGCAGCAACCGGGGCGTTCAGAAAGCGTCTTCCTATGCTGCGCGTTTTGCCGGCAAAGAAGCAGTGCTTAAGGCTTTTGGCACTGGACTTTCAGGGGGAACGCTGCAAGATATCGAGATTATAAATGATGATAGGGGCTGTCCCCGCGTGACGCTGACAGGGTTCTACGCCAATTTAGCAAAAAGTATGGGCGTTACACAGGTGCACTTGTCTTTGACTCATGCGCGTGAATATGCAGCCGCGCAAGCTATATTATGGGGAGGCGGTAAATATGAAAGTAGCGACAGCAGCCGAAATGCGAAAGATTGACCAAATAGCTACCCAGACCTTTGGAATCCCTGGGGTCGTTCTGATGGAGAACGCCGGGGTTGAAATAGAGCGTAAGATTAGAGATGTTTTAGGTGAGCCGGAGAATAAGATGATATGTGTTTTTGCCGGTAAAGGAAATAATGGTGGCGATGGCTTCGTTGCAGCTCGTCATCTTCATAACCAAGGGGCAAAGGTAAAAGTATTCTTGCTGTGCAGTAAGGAAATGGTTACAGGTGATGCAAAAACCAACCTTGATATTATTAGCAGAATGGGTCTTGATATCTTGGAAGTAGGCAGCAGCCGTGATTGGGATAAGGTCAAATTTGTAGTGACATTTGCTGATTGTCTGATAGATGCTTTATTAGGTACAGGCTTCCAAGGCGAGGTCAAAGGTGAGATGGCAGAAGCTATCGAAATTATAAACCAGGCAGGAAAGTTGGTAGTTTCTGTTGATGCACCATCAGGTGTCGATGTTGATAACGGTCAAGTAAGAGGAGTTGCAGTAAAAGCCACTCATACGGTAACGTTTGTGCTGCCTAAACCTGGTTTAATAATATATCCGGGGGCTGACTATGTAGGAAAATTAACTATTGCTGATATTGGTATTCCTATAAGAATTTTGACAGATAATAGCATCAAACAGAATGTCATTACCACTAGCAGTGTAAGAGAGCTGCTCGGTAAACGTCAGTCGGATGCTCATAAAGGAATAAACGGCAGAGTGACCGTTATAGCCGGATCTCAGGGCATGACAGGAGCTGCTGCGCTTACTTCGGTGGCTGCCTTAAAATCTGGTGCAGGACTTGTTACACTTGGAATTGCCGAAAGTCTTAATGCGGTAATGGAGGCTAAACTGACTGAAGTGATGACTAAGCCGCTGCCGGAAATAGTGGGAGCAGCTATAGGACGAAAGGCTTTGCCATATATTGAAGCAATGGCTGAAAAATCCGAGGTTGTAGCTATCGGTCCCGGATTAGGGCGGCAAGAAGAAACCATGACAACTGTGCGTGAGGCTGTTCAGAGTCTTGAGTGCCCTATGGTTATCGATGCTGATGGGCTTCAAGCATTTGTGGGGCACACCGAATTACTTAGTAATTCTAAGGCTATGGCTGTGTTAACCCCACATCCTGGTGAAATGGGCCGTCTGCTAGATATTTCTGCAGATGAGGTTAACCAAGACCGTATCGGAACTGCTAGGCTTGCGGCCGAACTATGGGGCTCTGTTGTGATATTAAAAGGAGCCCGTACAATAGTGGCTTTTCCTGATGGTGAAGTATACATTAATACAACGGGAAATCCTGGTATGGCTACAGGCGGTACCGGAGACGTTCTAACAGGTGTAATTGCCGGCTTGATAGCCCAAGGCTTATCGAGTCATGCAGCAGCAGTTGCAGGCGTTCATATTCATGGGCTAGCAGGCGATATTGCGGCTATTTCTGGTATGATTGGGATGGTTGCCGGAGATGTTGTTAATGGTTTGCCATCAGCTATACTCGGTATACAGCAGAATTAGTATATAAAAAAATTGACATTGGTATATAAAAAAATATATAATTAGCCTATATAGAAACATGTTACTGGTGGCGGGGGTGAAGGCGTGGCGGAATTAAAGCGTATTATGATTAGCATTCCCAATAATTTGTTGCAAGAAGTTGATGGTATTATTGCCATGGAGAAACTTAGCCGCAGCCAATTTGTACGGGATGCGATGCGTTTGTACATCGAAGATCGCAAACGCAAGGCAGTACGCGATATGATGCGAAAAGGGTACCAAGAGATGGCTGTTATTAACTTGGCGTTGGCAGAAGAAGGCTTATTGCTTGACTGTGATGTGTTTGAAATGCCCACCTTATTGGCGGAGCGTGAATGATGCATGATTGTTAAGCGTGGGGACATTTACTATGCCAATTTAAGCCCTGTAGTAGGATCAGAGCAGGGAGGACACCGCCCCGTTTTAGTCATACAAAATGATGTTGGCAATAAATATAGTCCAACAGTGATAGTGGGGGCTATTACCTCGCAGATATCTAAGGCTAAATTGCCTACACATGTGGAAGTTAGCGCAAAGCAGTACAATCTAGAAAAGGATTCTGTTATACTTCTAGAACAGCTTCGCACTATCGATAAGCGCCGATTAAAAGAAAAAGTTACCCATTTGGGTGATGATATAATGACTAAGGTCGACGACGCTATAAAAATCAGTCTAGGTCTTATTCAAATTTAATTAAACTATAGGCGGGTAACTGCCTATTTTTAGTTTCCAGGCATATATAATATTATAAGTAAAAATCCTTATTTCGTTACTAGGGAGGGAAACATGATCTTTGTTCGCAGAAGACTGCTTGCGCTTATAGTCTTACTAATTGCAGTTAGCTTGTTGATGGGCGGGTGTTCGGCAAAGCCTGCCGGACAGCAGGATAGATCAACGCAAGTTTCTGGTCAAACCCTGAAAGTGCAAACAATTGATATTGGCCAGGGAGATGCTATTTTGATACAAGCGCAGGGGCAAGTTGTTTTGGTAGATACAGGTGATGTGCCGGCGCGGGAAAAGCTTGTTAGATACATAAAAAGCCAAGGTATTACGACAATTGATAAGGTATTTATAACTCATCCTCATGCCGATCATCTGGGTGGTATGGCAGCAGTACTGGAAAACTTTAAAGTAAAGCAGATATATGACAGTGGACTAACTACCACTACAGCGCTCTATCGACAGTATTTAACAACCGTTCAGAAGAAGAACATACCTTTTGAAGTTGTTGCGCAAGGAAGCACTATCGATTTGGGCGGCGGAGCAGTTTTGAAAGTGCTCGCTCCACAGAAACCGTTCATAACGCAGTCAGAACTCAATAATAATTCCATTGTTTTGAAATTGACTTACGGAAAATTTTCGATGATGCTAACTGGTGATGCTGAGAAAGAAGCCGAAGATAAGCTAATTAAGGACTATGCAGGCGAACTAAAAAGCTCGGTGCTAAAGTCTGGCCATCATGGAAGCAATACTTCTTCTACAACAGCGTTCTTAAAAGCGGTAGCGCCCGAAGCCATTATTATATCGGTTGGTGCAAATAATGATTATCATCACCCACACCCTAGCACCATGAAGAAATATGCAGAGCTTAAGGCAAAGGTATATCAGACAGATAGAGACGGAACTTTAACTATAACTAGCGATGGTCAAACTTATAATATCAATAAGGAGAAATAGTATGCAGTTAAAAGCGGTGATAGACCGGTTTGAAGCAAATAAAGCCGTTATTCTTGTAGGAGATGATGAGCAGGCGGTCACCTGGCCGCGCAAGGCTTTACCAGAGGAAGCAAAAGAGGGCGATATTATTCGGTTTTCAATAAATATTGATGCTGACGCCACCCGCACTGCACGCAGTGAAGCTGATGAATTGCTTAGACAGATACTTACAAAAAACCAGGAAGATTAATAACTTCCTGGTTTTTTGTTGATTATAGTCAGCTTTTACAAGCCTTTTTCTCAAAAATAGTACATATTTCAGACTTTTGTCCTGCAGGATTTAGTGTTTTATGGGCGAAAAGTATAATTAAGTCGAATTAACGAAAGATGTCGGTTGATTAAAGGGGGTGCTTCATGCATCGTAGAATTGCAAGTTTCGCTTTCGTGTTGATGTTGATTCCTCAAATCATGTTTGCAGCAGCGCCCAATATAAGCAATTTGCCAGAAGCCGTCCCGGCAGCACAGCTTCCATTGTTGAAAGGTGATAACTCGCCGGTCAAAAGCGCAGAGACTTCACCAATTGAAATAACCAATATGCGATATGCTGTACATAACGACGCTGTCAGCGGTGAGTCTAAATTGCGGCTGGTCATAGATGTATCTGGGCCAGTTCAAGCGGACGCAGTGATTAAAGACCTTCCCGTACCTCGTCTTGTGGTGAGTGTCAAAGGCGCAGCTTTAGGCAGCCTTAAGTCGAAGCAGGTGCTTGATGGTAAGATTGCCGAGCAAGTAAGTTTTTCGGCGGCAAGCGGCAGCAGTATGGTAATTATTGATTTACCAAATATGATAGATGAAACAGACTATCGAGTATTTACTCTTCCGCGCGATATAAAAGCGGACAGGCCTTACCGGGTTGTTATTGATATAAATAAATCAGTACCGCCGGTTATTTACAATTTTGCTCCTGGTTTAAAGGGCAAGGTTATTGCTCTAGATCCCGGGCATGGCGGCAGTGATCCTGGTGCGATAGGCCCAGGTGGAACTAAAGAAAAGACAGTAACTTTAGCGGTGGCGCAAAAATTACAGACGCTGCTCGAAAAGGCTGGTGCAAAGGTTATCATGACGCGGCGAGATGACCGTGACGTATATGGACCTAATGCTACAGCTGTGGAAGAGCTTAACGCAAGAACAATAATGGGAGCCACAAATAAAGCAGATATATTTGTCAGCATTCATGCTGACTCGTTTACCAATGCTGCAGCGGGCGGCACATCGACCTATTATTACCGTAAGTCTCCATATGATGTAATGCTTGCTCAGAATGTTCAGACAAGCATTATCAAAGCAGGGGGATTATTAAACAGAAATGCAAATCCGGCCAACTTTTATGTTATTAAACGCTCTATAATGCCGGCAACACTTGTTGAACTAGCATTTATATCTAATCCTGATGAAGAAAAACTGCTCATTTCGCCTCAATTCCAACAGCGTATGGCGCAAGGAATATATGAAGGCCTTGATAGTTTCTTTGCTCTTGCAGCAAAACGAGGAGGTGGGCAATAATGCGGCTTAAATTAGTATCCTTTTTTATGCTGCTTACGCTTGGTGCTATGATTATTACCGGCTGCGCTTCAAGTGTCCCCGCCGTACAGTCTTCGGACATAACCAAGCCAATACCCATTGAAGGACAAACTTCTCAGACACCTAATGCTGATAATAGTCTTCAGCACGCTCCAGATAAGATGGCGATTACTGTTTACAGAGCCACAAATGATGCGATGTATCTTGTTCCAGAGGTTCATATTGTCCCCAAAAATGATCACCCGGCAAAAACGGCAATAGACCTGCTCCTTGCCCCGCCTTCTACGACAAATGTGGTTTCGACGGTGCCGCAAGGAACCAAGCTTAAACACATTTCGGTTAAGGACCATATTGCCTATGTAGATTTTAGTGATAAAATTATTAAAAATAATACTGGGGGATCAGCCTCGGAAATGCTATTAGTAGGGGCGATCGTTAATACACTGACTGAGTTCTCAGAAATCGAGAAAGTCCAAATTCTAGTTGAAGGAAAGCAAGTTGGGACTATATCCGGTCATGTTGATGTCAGTGAGCCGTTAAGCCGTTCGGAACATATTATTAAAAAGTGACATACTAATAAAGAGTAAGCAGCCCTGGCCAAGACCATTCGGCTGCTTACTCTTTATTTTTTTTTCGGCAAAGATAAACCGTATTTACGCAGCTTTTTAAGAACCGCTGTATGAGATAGACCGAGGGCAGTGCCAATTTGTCTAAGTGTTCGGTACTGTTTTATAGCATTTAGGAGGGTATCACGCTCGACTTCAGACACAATCTCATCAAGGGTGAATTTTTGAGTGAAGGGAATATATTCCATAGGCTTATATTCCTGGTCAAATATTATATGTTCATTTAAGAGCATATCGCCTTCGACGATATTCATAGCTCGTTCTATTACATTCTCCAATTCGCGGATGTTTCCTGGCCAATGATGCTGTGTAAGTTTATTAAGGGCAGTGTTGCTAATAGCGGTAACCTTCTTTTCGAGACGTGTTGCAAATCTTTTAACAAAAAATTGGGCAAGGAGGGGGATATCTTCGACTCTTTCCCTAAGTGGCGGGATAAATAATGGGATAACATTTAGGCGATAATAAAGGTCTTCGCGAAAGGTCCCCTTGGTAATCATATCCTCTAAGCTTGCATTAGTTGCTGCCAATACCCGTACATTAACAAGAATTTCGCGGATATCGCCAATGCGGCGGACTTTTCCATCCTGGAGTACACGCAGAAGCTTAGCTTGCAGGTGCTGGGGCAAGTCGCCAATTTCATCTAGAAATATCGTCCCAGCATGAGCGTATTCAAAGAGACCCTGTTTACCTCCCTTGGCTGCACCGGTAAATGCACCGTCTTTGTAGCCAAATAGTTCGCTTTCAAGAAGCGCATCGGGAATGGCGGCGCAGTTTAAGGGCACAAATATTTTATTGTTACGGTTGGATGCAGCATGGATGGCTCGGGCAAAAAGTTCTTTTCCTGTGCCTGTTTCGCCTCGTATTAAAACGCTTGAGTCACCGCGTGCAATTGATTTAGCCATTTCAACTACTTTTTGCATTGCTTTACTAGCGTAGATTATTTCACCAAAGGATAGGCTTGACTGGCCGGTGATAGTATAAAACATTTTTCGGACATCGCTGATGTCTTTCATTGTAGCTACTGCTCCGATTATATGTCCGTCTTCCGCAATGATTGGACGGCCGCTTGTTATGTAATGACTGCCGGTATGCGCTAGAACAATCTCGCAGTTATTATAGCTTTTGCCGTGATGGATGGCTTCGAATAAAGGAATATCAGGAGGGAATATTTCACTAAGGTGTTTACCGATTGCGTCTTTTGCATCAACATGTACTATATGCTCCGAAGCGGGATTGTACTGTGTAATTATGCCTTGGTGGTCTACGGCAATAATGCCGTCGTTTATTGATGCTAGTACGGCCTTAAGCTGCTCGGCGTGCTCTTGGTGAGGTAAGAGTTCAACCTGTTGTACATTAATAACCTGGGGAATGTCTTTAAGTTCATTTATTAAATCATTTTTAAGATTGGCCGGTAGGGAAACAATTTCAAAATACATAACATTTTTTTCTACTTCGACAGCGTTTAGATTAATATTGCGTTGCGCAAATATTAGTGAAATGTCCCGTAGCAAACCGATTCGGTCGATATTGGGAATTTTAAGGCGTAGTTTATCCATTTTCCTACCTCCAGGCATTGGAGACTAATAATGTTAGATTAGTCGTTTATTTCCAAATACCTCTGAGCCATACAACTTTTTTTATATATGAGGCATAATAGCAATGCAGGAAATGTCGAGATTAAGAAAGAAGATAAAAAGATTATGGACTATACAAATAATGGTGGTGTCTATGGAACTTAAAGAAGTTGGTGAGTTTGGCCTTATCCACCTGTTAAAAGAGAATGCAATTTATGATTCTAGCAGTGTTGTTGTTGGTATAGGTGATGATGCTGCTGTGCTTTTGCCTTCAGCACGCCAGCTGCAGCTTTTAACAACTGATATGCTTGTGGAAAATGTTCATTTCGACCTTCGTACAACAACACCTTGGCAGCTAGGCTATAAAGCAGTCGCTGTCAATCTAAGCGATATTGCAGCAATGGGGGGCACGCCAAAGCACATAGTTATTTCTCTTGCGCTGACCAACCAGACAACAGATTTTGTTGTGAATTTATATAAGGGAATGAAAGAGATTTGCCGTGAGTTTGGCGTGAATATTGTTGGCGGTGATACGGTATCAAGCCCGCAAGGAATGGTAGTGAATGTAGCAGCAGTAGGTGAAGTTGAACCTGCAAATTTGGTAAAACGCTCAGGCGCCCAAGTCGGGGATGCTGTTGTTGTTACAGGAACACTCGGTAGTTCAAGTGCTGGCCTCGAGTTACTTATGCGAGGCGAATGGGAAGACTATGACTTTGCATGGCCGCTTGTAACAGCCCATCTAACGCCGCGGCCCCAGGTCAGGGCTGGTAAAATATTGGCAGCCTTAGGTGCTACGAGCATGGATGACATAAGTGATGGATTAGCTAGCGAGGCCAATGAAATTGCGTCAGCTAGCGGTGTGGGGATGAGAATACGCACCGCCGACATACCTTTGGCCGACGAGCTCACACAGGCCGCCGTGGTGTTAGCAAAAAAACCGCATGACTATGCGCTGTACGGTGGAGAAGATTTTCAGTTAGTCTTTACAATCGGAGCAGATAAGCTTAAGGTTTTGTCAGAGCTTGATTTAGATGTGAAGTTAAGCGTAATTGGCGAAGTAGTAGAGAGCAATAAAGGTGTAGCCTTAATTGATGAAGCAGGGCATGAGTCTATATTGGAGCCGCGCGGCTACAACCATTTTCGCTAGGAGGGGTTTAAAGGATTTATGGATATTTTTGAGACAAGTTCACCTGACGAAACATTTTTGTTTGGTCAGCAGCTTGCGAAGTTAATTAATAATGGTGATGTAATTTGCCTTTCTGGAAATCTGGGAGCCGGAAAAACAGTCTTTGTAAAGGGTGTTGCCGATGGCTTAGGTTCGGATGACGTAGTAACAAGTCCAACATTTACTATAATTCACGTCTATGAAGGCAGATTACCGATATATCATTTTGACTTGTACCGCCTTGATCATCAGTGGGAACTGGCCGATGTAGGCTTTTATGAATATGCCTCTGGTGAAAATGGCTTGGCAATCATTGAATGGCCGGAAAAGTTTCCTGAGGAACTTCCCGACGAATATCTATGGATTGACATTAAAGAAGGTAGTAGCGCTGAAGAACGTCTGCTGTATTTTAAACCACGCGGAGTGCGCTATGACCAGCTTTGTGAGGAGTTGAAAGAAAGTTGCTCATTCTTGCTATAGACACTTCCACGCTTACTTCCAGTGTCGCTTTGCTGAAGGATAATACTTTAGCTGCAGAGCTTACCATTCAGACGAAGAAAACGCATTCAGAGATGTTAATGCCAAACATTGAGCAGATAATAGCTCTTGCCGGAGCTGATAAGCAAGACCTATCAGCTATTGCTGTAAGCATTGGGCCGGGGTCGTTTACTGGCCTTAGGATAGGCTTGGCAACGGCAAAGGCGCTGGCCTATGCGCTAAATATACCAATTGTAGGCGTGCCGACTTTACCAGCTTTAGCGTACAACTGCCCGGTTCCTGGAGCATTGCTTTCGCCTATGCTTGATGCACAAAAAGGTAATGTATATCAGGCTTTATTTCAATATAAAAATGGCCGGATGCATGAAGTAGTGCCTGCCAGAGTAATCAGTTTTGACCTTGCACTTAGTGAACTTAACTCTCAAGAATTACCTGCCATTCTCTTGGGAGAAGTTGCAGCCGCTAATCGTGATAAGATATATTTATCTGCTCCAAAATTAGCGCCAGCCGAGGAACATGTTATTATGCCGCGAGCCGGTAGCGTTGCGATACTTGGTAAGAAAATGCTGATCACGGGGACTTCTCATGATGTTATGGCGCTTGAGCCCTTATATATCCGTAGGTCAGAGGCTGAAGAATTATGGGAACAAAGGCATGGAGCTTGTGTATGAGCAGTCCAATAATTAGGACGATGCAGACCGCGGATATTGATGCGGTCATGATAGTCGAAAATCTATCTTTTAGCGTTCCTTGGTCGCGTGATGCATTTGAAGCAGAAATATGCGACAACGACCTAGCCCATTATCTAGTTATTATCGTTAATAATGAAATTGTCGGATATGGCGGGTGTTGGATAGTGATAGATGAAGCGCATATTACTAATATAGCTATAAGTCCTAACTTCAGAGGATTTGGCTTGGGGAAAATATTGCTCGATGCAATGATAGAGATGGCCAAAGGCAAAGGAGCCTTAAGTTTGACCTTAGAGGTTCGCGTCAGCAATACCACGGCGAAAAGGCTTTACGAAAGCTGCGGCTTCCAGGCATCTGGGGTACGGCGGCAGTATTATTCAGATAATAATGAAGATGCTCTTATTATGTGGCTAACTAAAGTATAAAAAAAGGCTGCTTACGCAGCTAGGGTGATTGTTACTGTAGGATATGCGAACTCTATCCAAAGTGTCACAGTAAAAGCCATAATAAAAGGGCGGCTGCCATGCCGCCCATTCAGGTATTTATTGGAGATTATTAGATTCATATTGTTCAATCATTTTACGAACCATTTGACCGCCTACCCGACCGCAATCAGCAGATGTCATAGTGTTCCAGCCTTGGGAACGAACGCGCTCGGCAATACCTAGTTCGGAAGCAACTTCGAATTTCATACGATCAAGAGCATTTTCAGCAGCAGGGTTTACTGGTTTTCTCGAGCGTGCCATATTGTTTTCCCTCCTTTCGGGGCGGTTTTTAATCATCGCCCGTTATTAATTTGGCTTTTAGAAGTTCTTTAAATACATGCAAATAATAGCATTAAACATGGAGGATTTTGCTTTGACAATTTGTGTTAATGAGGAATACAGACCATGCCTGATATTAGGGCTTGAAACTAGCTGTGACGAGACTTCAGCAGCTGTAATCGCCGACGGACGAAAAATTTTATCCAACGTCATATCCTCCCAAGTTCCTGTACATCAAAAGTTTGGCGGTGTTGTACCAGAAATTGCATCGCGCAAGCACATAGAGAATGTTATACCTGTCGTAGATCAGGCGCTAAAGGATGCGGGGGTGGACTTGTCCGATATTTCAGCAATTGGCGTCACCTACGGTCCTGGTTTGGTAGGCGCTCTCTTGGTGGGGGTGGCAGCTGCTAAAGCCTTATCTTTTGCTGCTTCAATCCCGTTGGTTGGCGTCAATCACCTAGAAGGACATATCTTCGCTAATTTTCTTGGTCAACCGGAGATTGTACCGCCGTTTGTAGCGCTGGTAGTATCAGGAGGACATACTTCTCTCGTGCATGTTAAAGATTATAATGAGTTTACGTTATTAGGTCAAACTCGTGATGATGCTGCAGGTGAGGCTTTTGATAAAGTGGCGCGCGTTATGAAATTGCCTTATCCTGGCGGACCTCATATCGACCGCTTGGCAAAAGAAGGAAACCCTGAAGCTATTAGCTTCCCCCGTGCGCTTACAGCTCGCGAAAGCTTTGAATTTAGTTTTAGCGGTCTAAAATCAGCAGTTTTGAATCATCTAAATAATGCCGAGCAGCGTGGTGAAACGATTAATTATAATGACCTAGCTGCTAGCTTTCAGGCTGCTGTTGTCGACGTGTTGGTAAGTAAAGCAATAAACGCTGCCAAGCATTGCCGTGTAAGCCGTGTAGTATTAGCCGGTGGTGTTGCAGCTAACAGTCAACTGCAAGACAGATTAAAGGCAGAATGTCGCAAGGAGAACCTTGTTTTTAATTATCCAGCTCCTGTTCTCTGCACTGATAATGCTGCTATGATCGCATGCCGGGCTTATTATCAGTACAAAGCAGGCAAATATGCAAGTATGCGGCTTAATGCTGTGCCTTCATTAAAGCTTGGCGCTAATTAGATTTAAATTATAGCTGTGGAAAAGTATTTAGCTACAATTGTGGATAATGTGGGTATTTGTTGAGAAGTTAGCAAAATCAGACTGTTGCTGTGTTGATAACCCTGTGGATTATGTGGATAAAACGGGGATAACTAACTTGCTGCTGTTAATAACCTTTAAAGTCGATTTGCTTATACTGTCACAAACAGGAATTTTTATAAGATAAGTTGAATAAAGATTTGGTTAGTTGCTTTAATCCTTAAACTTAGATGCGGGAATTGTTAGAAAGCGTGGGAGGATTTATGAATGTAGTGGACGATATATGCCGGAAAACCTCGGCTCTCACCCCAGCCCAAAGCGCAATGCTAAACAGTATAGCTAGAATGCTGCCTCTCGCAGCTGATTTGTCCCATGCTCAGGCAACGGTATATACTAAAGCTCGTGGCGATAATCTTTTGGTTATTGTCGCTCAGGCTTATCCTAACACTAGTTTTATCCAGTACAAACCGAACCTGCGGGGAACAATAGTTTCTGCCTCGGAGGAACCGTTAGTATGGCACACAATGGTTAATGGACAGCCTATAAAAGGTCATCGTGAATGGGCACTAGGTATGTGTATTGATATGCAGACGTTTGCCATTAGAGATGCAAGCGGGAAAATTGTTGCCGCGGTAAGTTTTGAGACCAGTGCTGAAGAAGCGCGCGGTGAAGGTCATAATATATTGGTAGATGCTGCATATAAATTATTAACAATAGAGCGTACTGCTGAAATCAAACATTATAGGTCACTGACTGCCAGTGATGGCGTCATTGTAGTGGATGAGAAAGGTTATATCATATTTGCGAACCCAGCCGCCGAAAGTATCTATAAGGTATTTGGTATTGGGCAAATTAGAGGGCATAAGATACTTGATCGCAAAATTAACATGCGACTCGCGCAAAAGGCCAGTTCAACGAAAACACCTTGCGAGGCTGAATTTGAGATAGGTAATATTACTTTAACTCAGCGGGCTATACCTATTATTGCCAGTGGTCAGACCGTCAGGATTATAGTGATTATCTCGGATATTACTGAGCTTAAGAAAAAAGAAAAAGAACTGCTTATAAAATCGGCAGTAATTCAGGAGATTCACCACAGGGTGAAAAATAATCTCCAGACAATCGCTAGCCTGCTGCGACTTCAATCGCGGCGAACTAAGTCACTGGAAGTTCAAGCTGCACTCAGGGAAAGTGTTAATCGGATATTAAGCATATCTGTAGTTCATGAATTTTTATCTCAACAAGATGCCGAGTTTATTAATGTTGCAGAAGTTGCTCGAAATATTCTCGATGTTGTCAGCAATAATATGCTTGAGCCGGATTTTAATTTACAGGCGGTGTTTAACGGTCAGACAGTTATACTGCCCTCAGAACAAGCCAGCAGTTTAGCGCTGGTAATAAATGAGCTTATTCAGAACTCTATTGAGCATGGTTTTATTGGCCGTCGCGAAGGTATAATCGGAGTCGATATAAGAACACTGCCCGATGCCTATCAAATCGAAATTTACGATAATGGTATAGGCATTCCACCTGATTATAATCCGCAGGAATCCAAGAGCTTGGGACTGTATATTGTTAGAACTTTGGTTGAAAACGACGTTGGCGGTAATTTGCGCATTTATGATAATAAGGGAACTCATGCCTTGATTACCATACCGCGTACTGAAGGAGGGATATAGGATGAAGCCTTTGCGTATTATTGTCGCTGATAATGAGTCAATTATAAGAATGGACTTAAAGGAAATTCTTGAGGAAGCTGGACATACGGTAGTGGGAGAAGCTGTTGACGGTCTTAAGGCTGTCGAATTGGCTCGGAAATACCGTCCTGAACTTGTAATAATGGATATTAAAATGCCTGAAATGGATGGCATTACAGCAGCAAAAATTATATCTAATGAAAAAATTGCTCCTGTCCTATTGCTGACGGCTTTTAGTCAAAAGGAAATTGTGGAAAAGGCCAAGGATTCGGGCGTACTGGCCTACCTAGTTAAACCTGTCAAAGAAGTGAACTTGTTTCCGGCAATGGAAATTGCAGTTTCACGTTTTCAAGAGTTTGCCGAATTAGAACAGGAGTTAGAGGATGTTAAAAAATCTCTCGAGAATCGTAAAATTCTTGATCGCGCTAAGGGAATACTCATGGATGCCTATAAGCTTACCGAAACCGAAGCATATCGCCGTATTCAGCAATACAGCATGAGTAAACGCAAGTCAATACGAGATGTAGCGCAAGCTATTATAGACGCGGCAACGAAATAGTATAAAGCGGTCGGCTCCTGATTGCCGCCGCTTATTTTTTTGAAAAATGGATAAAAAAAGAGCCAGGCGCAAAAAATACCACGGGTTTAGTAGCTAAGTATAAAAAATTTTATTATAAAACCATTTTTTTTTGTTTATAGCCCTTGCTTTTTATCCAAGGATTTTATATCATAAAAAATGTAATTAGCACTCATGCTTGATGAGTGCTAACAAAAAGCTAATAAAAAATTACCAATAAAGGGAGGTTTCTTTTCATGATTAAGCCATTGGGCGACAGAGTAGTAATTAAAGTTCTCGAAGGGGAAACCACAACTAAGAGCGGTATCGTATTACCTGATACTGCCAAAGAAAAGCCGCAGCAAGGTGAGGTCGTTGCTGTTGGTACTGGCAAAGTGCTAGACAACGGTCAGCGTGTTGCGCTTGATGTAAAAGCTGGCGACAAGATTATTTTCTCGAAATACGCTGGAACTGAAGTGAAATTTGATGGTCAAGAATATCTTATTGTTAGTGAACGAGACATTCTTGCAATAGTTGAGTAAAAAACGCAAGTTAATAAATAAATATTTATTGGAGGTATACATAAATGGCTAAGCAAATTCTGTTTGATGAAGAAGCACGCCGCGCTCTTGAAAGAGGCGTAAACGCTTTGGCAAATGCTGTTAAAGTTACACTCGGACCTAAAGGTCGCAATGTTGTATTAGATAAAAAATTTGGTGCGCCGACAATTACTAATGACGGTGTGACAATCGCCCGTGATATTGAATTAGAAGACCCATTTGAGAACATGGGAGCACAGCTTGTTAAAGAAGTTGCTACTAAGACTAACGATGTAGCTGGCGACGGTACAACTACCGCTACCCTTCTTGCACAGGCAATGATTCGTGAAGGCATGCGCAATGTAGCTGCCGGAGCTAACCCGATGATTCTTAAAAAAGGTATCCAAAAAGCTGTAGATACTCTCGTTAGCGAGATTAAAAAGAGCGCTAAAAAGGTTGAAGGCCGCGCAGCTATTGCTCAAGTTGCTTCAATCTCTGCTGCAGACGAAGAAATCGGCAGCCTCATTGCCGAAGCTATGGAAAAGGTCGGCAAAGACGGCGTAATCACTGTCGAAGAATCCAAAGGCATGGGCACCAGCCTAGACGTAGTTGAAGGTATGCAGTTTGATCGTGGCTACATTTCCCCATACATGATTACTGATACTGATAAAATGGAAGCAGTTTTAAATGACCCATATATTCTAATCACGGACCGTAAAATCGGCGCTATCGCTGACTTACTTCCTGTATTAGAAAAAGTTGTTCAGCAAGGTAAAGAACTCTTAATCATTGCTGAAGACGTAGAAGGCGAAGCGCTTGCTACTTTGGTTGTTAACAAGCTTCGCGGCACTTTCCGCGCAGTTGCAGTTAAAGCTCCTGGCTTCGGCGACCGTCGTAAGGCTATGCTCGAAGATATTTCCATCCTCACCGGCGGCAATGTTGTTAGCGAAGAACTGGGCCGCAAACTTGATAGTGTTGATGTTTCTGATCTTGGTCGCGCTCGCCAAATCCGCGTATCCAAAGAAGAAACTACTATCGTTGACGGCGCAGGTCAAGCTGAAGTTATTAAAGCCCGCGTTGCTCAAATCAAAGCCCATATCGAAGAGTCTACATCTGATTTCGATAAAGAAAAACTGCAAGAGCGTCTTGCTAAACTTGCTGGCGGCGTAGCCGTTATCGAAGTTGGCGCAGCAACAGAAGTAGAACTCAAAGAGAAGAAACTTCGCATCGAAGATGCTCTTAATGCTACTCGGGCCGCAGTTGAAGAGGGTATCGTCGCTGGCGGCGGTACTACCTTTATCGATGTTCAAGAAGCACTCAACAGTCTTAAATTAACAGGCGACGAAAAAACCGGTGTTGAGATTGTGCGCCGCGCAATTGAAGAACCTGTTCGTCAAATTGCAAACAATGCTGGACTTGAAGGTGCAGTTGTTGTTGAAAATGTTAAGAGAGCCGGCAAAGGCATGGGCTTTAATGCTCTGACCGAAGAATACGTTGATATGATTGCTGCTGGCATCGTGGATCCTGCTAAGGTTACACGTTCTGCACTTCAAAACGCTGCTAGCATCTCGGCAATGGTATTAACTACTGAAACACTGGTTGCTGACAAGCCAGAAAAAGATAATGCTGCTGCTGCTGCCGCTGCTATGGGCGGCATGGGTGGCATGGGCGGCATGGGCGGCATGATGTAATAACAACCCTCTCGCCCTTGTAAATCAAGGGTCTGATGGTTGGAAAAACTCGAATGTCACCATTTTGTTACCGAAATTAGCAAAAAAATATTTGGGGGTTGTCCATAAGGAGATCGAACTTGTGGGCAGCCTCTTTTTTCATGTCTTTTGTAACGTGCAATAAACCTGGTCTAATCGTTGCATCATCGGTGTGCGCTAATCATTGCAGTGATTTCTTAGTCTAAAGTTAAGTGGGCAGATGCTTCTTAAGTATCTTGATTGGTCGATTTAGTTTTTAATCAACCGTTTTCTTGGACTTGGATGATCTAAGAATGGACCGGCTGCTGAGTTAAATGGGCAGTTATACAATAACAAGAATGCTTCGTGGTGGTTAAGGTGATGAAAGAACTGTTGCCGGTCGTATCAGTTCCGATGATGAAATGATTGCCTGCCTGTTACCTTCGTGGTAGCGGGCGTTTTTTGATTGCAAAAAACGTAAATACAATAATTATAGATTTATACTGACTGATGCATAAACATTAAACTTTTCAAAGATGACATGATCACTAAAGTTAAACACACTGTTTCTGTAGGGATTCTTGACAACTCAAAGTAATTGTGTATAATATTATTCAATGCAATAAATAGTTTTCTAGGGTTCCGCAGTTCGCTGGTCTGGTCCGAGAGAAAACGACAGTCTACGGACTGTAGCACGGAGGGATAAAAGCCCGGGAGAATAGCTGCAATATGGCAGCTTATTTTCCCGGGCTTATTTCTTTGTCTGTATTTTGTTAATGCTAAAGAAGGAGGTAAGGCTATATAAACAAAATTTGGATATCGGTTGTTATTGCCGCTTTTTTTGAAGTGGGCTGGGTAATCGGGCTGAAGCGTGCGGATAGTGTCTTGGAATGGGGAGGGACATTAATCGCCATAATAATCAGCTTTTACCTGATGATTATGGCTGGGCGTGATCTTGCCGTTGGGACGGTATATGCTGTTTTCGTTGGACTTGGAACAGCGGGAACCGTACTGTCAGAGATTATATTGTTCGATACACCTGTCATATCTGCTAAGCTCGCCTTGATTGTACTACTGTTGAGCGGCGTTATCAGTCTTAAGATGCTAAGCAGTCAGAAAGAGAAGGACGTGTTCTAATATGGATTGGCTATTCCTAATAATGGCAGGCATCTTTGAGATGATGGGTGTTGCAATGATTAACAAGTTGCACAAAGACCGCAACGGGAAGGCGCTTGCCCTGCTGTTCATCGGCTTTGGCCTAAGCTTTTTATTTCTAGCACTTGCTATGAAGACATTGCCTATGGGAATAGCCTATGCGGTGTGGACTGGAATTGGAGCTTCGGGAGGAGCAATACTGGGGATGTTTGTATATGGTGAACCTAGAAATTTATCAAGAATTATTTCTATTGCCGTTGTGCTTGGCTCTGCTGTTGGTTTAAAGCTGATTGGATAAACACATTGCTTGATAGCACCAAATTTAATGATTATGCGATGAAAGCGAGGAAATATCTAATGTTTAGAGAAATGAGAAGAGGTAAGCAATTATTATCAATGGAAGACGCCGTAGCTGTAATGGACAGATGTACAAATGGTGTTCTGGCGTGCTTAGGTGATGAAGATTATCCCTACGCAGTTCCAATTAGCTATGTCTATTTCAATGACAAAATCTATTTTCATTCAGCAAAAGCTGGACATAAAATCGATGCTATTACGAAGAACCCAAAGGTATCTTTTTCAGTAATAGATGAAGATACGATAGTAAGTGAAAAATATACTACTTATTTCCGTAGCGTTATTGCTTTTGGTAAAGCAAGAATTGTAGAAAGTAATGAATGGCTAGAAGCTTTTAAGGCTTTAGTTGAAAAGTATTCAGGAGATCAACCTGAAGAAGCCAAACATAAGGAAATAACCGGATGTACGCAAGCTTGTATTATTGCAATTGACGTCGAGCACATAACTGGCAAGGAAGCCATTGAATACGTCAATGCTAAAAGATAATAGCTATTTTCCAGTTAAAGCGCCTTAATCAATCGCATTGGGAATTGGCATAACCGATGGAACAGTAGATGAATCTGGCATAATTGCTTGGAGTGAAAACCATCAAGCTAACTAATACTACTTTGACCGCATTCTTGACCACGCCACTAAGGTTAAACTTGTATATTGGTATTAAAGATATTACAGCATAAACGCCAAAAGCTCATGTTTTTCCGCAAGTTAATTAACCATCGGCAACGATGTTCAGCTTACAATCTCATGGGCGGCATGATGGTTGGAAAAGCTCGAATGTTACCATTTTGTTACCGAAATTAGCAAAAAAATAGTTAGAGGTTGTCCATAAGGAGATCGAACTTGTGGGCAGCCTTTTTTTTCATGTCTTTTGTAACGTGCAATAAACCTGGTCTAATCGTTGCATCATCGGTGTGCGCTAATCATTGCAGTGATTTCTTAGTCTAAAACAAGAATGTTTCGTGGTGGTTAAGGTGATGAAAGGACTGTTGCCGGTGGTATCAGTTCCGATGATGAAATGATTGCCTGCCTGTTACCTTTGTGGTAGCGGGCGTTTTTTGATTGACAAAAAGTGATATAGTGTCAATTTGCTTTCAACATATACTTTTACCGCTCTGTCATTTAAGGATAAGACGATTTAGATTATGTGTTAAATTGGTTTTTCCAACAAGTTATCTTGAAAAAACGAGGAAATGGACTGATTTGGAAGTAATTAATGTAACCTATAAACAGCTTAGATGCTAGAGTTTCATTTTGGTATGATTTAAGCTAATGAGCAGAGCAGCTGAAATACTCATTTGGTAAAAAGTAGTATAATAATTATAGGCTTAAACAAAAGGAGATGTTTACTGATGGGAGATAAAAGCCCTAAAAACAAGAAAAAACAATTGAGGAAAATTGCCGAGAAAAAAGCTGCTGCCCATAAGGAACAAGAGAATACTTTGAAATCTGAATAAGTTTCGAACGGTGCAACTCAGATTAGTAACATGAGTCGCTCTATCCTCCGGGATGGGGCGCTTTTTTCTATTCCCATATAGTTCGCGGCCAGTCAAGATGCTTTTACCATTAAACTATCTGTATTTTTTATAACATCAACGGGTTAATGTTGTTTGAATTGAACATGAAAATACGCCAACTAAATATCCAGAACTGTATAAGACGGACAGCGTATAAACATATCCGGCATGAGCTATAAGATGATAATTGACTAGTTTCAAAAAGTGTAATAAATGTTTTGTGTCGTCAAATGGTATAAATCTTGTATTTAAACTCAGACTGAAATGGTTTTACGGTACCAAATCCTCAAAAGGCCTAATTTTACCGCAATTAATAAAAATAGTAAAAAGCGTAATTTACTTTACCCATATATAAGGAAGCCTTTTGGTTTTCACGCAAAAATAACGCTGTTCCGTAATGTGCAGAATGTATCATTGGGGGCGGTATGATGTCTGAACATATTACCATTTTTGTTACCAACAGAAAAAATATTAGAGGTTGTCCATAAGAAGATCGAACTTATGGGCAGCTTCTTTTTTTTATGCCTCTTAGTTTTACAAACGTATTTTAACTTAATTAGGGTAATTTCAAGTATCAAGTCCTATATATAAAATTGTCAGCATTACACTATCCGGACTCACCGGTTATATTTCCGTACATACTAGGAATTAGTAAGATAGCAAGGGTCTATATTGAGTTGCTTGCGCGTATTTTATCTTAGAATCACGATTTAAGGAGGGGCGAGGCAAATGAGTAGATCCCTTGCTGGAATAATAGGTTTTACCATAGGAGCAATGTTTGCAATTTGGCTAAGTCAATAATTCCCCTTAGAAGGATCTTAATTTAATGACTTTACGCGCGCTCATTTTTCCGTTCAGTATGTATAGAGTTAAAGGCTTGTGAGTGTTTAAAATTTAAATATCAAATACATCTAAAAAAATCCTTTGGTGATACTAATTTTGATCTAAGCTTGCTCCGACGTTTCCGCTGGAAGCCTATGTAAAGGATAAAGGCAAAGAAGTAAGGTTGATGTTGAGTTATATGGTTACTTGCTACCAACCGTGAATTATACTAGATTTTTTTTAAAACCTCTTCTATAATAGGTAGAAGGGGTTTTTATTAAATACTAACTGTTCTTATAATTTCTATAAACGGAGGGATAAAGGTTTGGCTAACGATATAAAAACAAGGGTTCCATTGCCGGCATGCAATTTTGACAGGCATTTTATTAACCAATTGTGGGACAACTTCGGCAAAGACGGTGAATTTACTTGGCAGGCTACCGTTGGAATAGGCGGTGATCTTTTAGGCAAGCAAGAAAAACGTCCGGAACAGGTTGTTACTGATTTAGAAGAACTTATATCAATGCTTGAATCTCTGCCGCGAATAGATAGTCTCAATATTGCTGTGGACATTCCTAATAGAGGCATAATCAGTATCATTTTTAAAAACTTCACACCAGCAGGCGGTATTTTGGCAGTTGTATCCTTAACTAAAGAGTGGGGGCCAGCTAAAACTGAAAGCCTGAAGGCATTGTTCGCTGAGGCAAAAGTGGATTTTGAAAGTAAATTATACAGTTGGGTTGGGTTTGGGGTAGTTCAAAGTGTTATTCCACTGACTATTGCTTTTATTGTTGTTATGGCAGCTGCCGCTTTTATACCTTCCGAGATTCGCCACAGCGGTTGGTTAGGCTGGATAACGGCAGTAACGCTTATTTGTACACTTCGGTTAGCGTATACAATCTCTGACCGTATGATAATCTATGTTCTAAAAAACTATCCATATATTAGATGGATTTCATAATTTTCACCCTTCCCGCATAGATACTAATGGATGCCCGATGCCGGGGAATGCCGGCACACGGGACTATGACGCGGAAGGGGGAAAGACCGTGATCATAAATTTGAGGCGGTTATTTCATCATCGGCACATCTTCTACAGTATCATCGGCCTGTTTGCTATTGGTGCGCTTTATGTTCAGGTCTCCGATATGACAGCCAGCGGCCCGATAGCTATTGCGGGAACCCGTACAGAACAAAAGGTAGTAGCGCTTACCTTTGACCACTCCTGGGGCAATAAGTTCACACCCTCAATATTAGACACTCTGCAGCAACGCAATATCAGGGTAACTTTTTTTATAATGGGGCCATGGGCACAGAAATATCCTGAAGTAGCTAAGAGGATGGTTGCAGACGGACATGAAATAGGTAGTCATGGTTATAGACATGAAAACTATGGCGATATGTCTGCCGAATGGGTGCGGGAAGATATTCAGAAGTCTCACAACTTGATTAAGGAAGTCACTGGAGTAGACGCCACTATTATTCGTCCTCCTAACGGTCATTACAGTCAGCAATCTCTTAAAGTAACAGATGAAATGGGCTATAAAACAATAATATGGAACGCCGATTCTCTGGATTGGAAAAATCCCGGGCGGGACGTTATTATTGAACGTGTTATGAAGCGAATTAAGCCCGGCTCGATAATTTTAATGCATGCATCGGATACTCCTGTTCAAACAGCTGATGCTCTACCTATCTTGCTTGACAAAATAAAGGCTGAGGGATATGAGATTGTCACTGTTGGTGAATTATTAACCAAGTATGCTGAAAAAGGACTTCAGCGTCATTGATAACTAATTTTAAAGGATTGTGCGGAAATTCCGAACAATCCTTTTTATTTGTCAGGTAGTATTCGTGTTTTGCAGGGAAATAGATATAAAGCGCGAAATAAATTGAAATAGCTCGAAAGATCATCATTTTAGTATGAGTGGCTTATAACAAAAAAATAGCCTAAATAGAACTTGTTCCAATATGGCCGCACAGGCAGAAGATGGAAGTCTAAGAGCGGCTGGTCATCGGATAAAAAGGGCATATTTCGATAAGCCTAAACAGCATAAAGCACAAAAATGGCTTATTTACAAATGCCATCAATAATTATCTTCAGAGCATAAGGTGGCTTAAAGATGGATATTTTGCAAAAAGTAAAGGAAAAAATCGCAAGCGGTGAGCGTCTGAATTTTTCTGACGCATTTTCTTTGTATCAACAAGACGACCTATTAGGTCTCGCCAGTTTGGCGCGCAGCATTAAGGAGAAAAAATCTGGGCGTTACGTGTATTTTAATGTTAACCGTCATATTAATCTTACCAATATTTGTGTCTCGAGGTGTCCGCTTTGTGCGTTTGGCTGTGATGATAATAGCAAGCAAGCGTTCACTTTGGACAAGCAAGAGGTTATCCGATTAGTTCAGCAAGCGTACAGCGACGCTCCCGAATTGACTGAAATACATATGGTTAGCGCGCTTCATCCAGATAAGTCATTTGACTTTTATTTGGATGTGGTGGCTGCGGTAAAGAAAACATTGCCACATGTTCATCTGAAAGCATTCACTCCAGTTGAAATTGCTCACTTTGCAAAAATTTCGGGGCTGGGCTTCGTAGAGGTATTGCAGCAACTTAAAGCGGCGGGACTTGACTCATTGCCAGGCGGCGGCGCTGAAATACTGGATGATGATGTGCGGAAAATAATTTGTCCCAACAAGGCTAGCACTGCTGAGTGGATTGATGTTATTAAAACGGCCCATCGTCTTGGCATTCCTACAAATGCCACTATGCTCTACGGTCATATTGAGACAGCAGAGCAGCGGATTAAGCACCTATTTATGTTGCGCGATATACAGGATGAGACTAAAGGGTTCCAAGGTTTTGTTGCTTTCCCATTCCATCCTGCCAATACTGGATTTACTCATCTTGAAAGGGTCTCTTCCTGGGAAGACCTTAAGATGATCGCTATATCGCGAATAATCCTTGATAATATTGACCATATCAAAGCATTTTGGATGATGCTTACAATGCCTGTGGCGCAGTTGTCGCTGGCTTTTGGCGTGGATGATCTTGATGGTACAGTTGTCGAGGAAAAAATTATTCATGCTGCTGGCGCTCAAACAAAAAAAGGGATTGGCAAAGCGGAACTCATCTCCTTCGTCCGCGAAACAGGCTATATACCTGTCGAACGTGATACCTTTTATAAACCGCTCCATATCCTAAAATAAGGAGAGTATTTATGAGACGTCCACGTTTAGGACATATTAATTTTGTAAATTGTCTGCCTCTTACATATGGTCTGACCAATGGCGGCTTTGGCGATAATCTTGAAGTTGAGCGGGGCGTACCGGCATACTTGAATGGGCTGCTTGTTAATGGCCAACTTGATGCCAGTCCTGTTTCATCAATTATTTATGCTCGTCACAGCGAAAAGCTAGTGATTCTCCCTGGTGCTTCTATAAGTGCCGCCGGCGCTCTCGAGAGTATATTGTTAGTCGCAAAGCGCCCTATTGATCAATTGCAGCAAGCTAGAATAGCTTTGACAGCTAAGTCGGCTACATCGCATTGTCTGCTGAAAATCATCATGAATAAGGCGTATAACGCTAGACCGGAATACTCTATCAGCAGTCTGTCGCTTGATGCTGGTGTCTTAGATGAAGCAGACGCCGTCCTTTTTATCGGTGACGATGCTTTGTATGCCTACCATAATAGGAAGGCGGACTATTATTATTACGATATCGGTGATGAATGGAAGAAGTTGACCGGCCTGTCGATGGTCTATGCATTATGGGTTATAAACAAAGGCTTTGCAGCCGAAAAACCTAGTTTGGTGCAGATGATTTATGAACAAGTTACAGGCGGGTTTTCATATGGCTTAGACCACATTGAAGATGCCGCAGCTACTATGATAGGTAAGGTCCCTTTTACAACACAGCAGATTACACACTATATTTCGCTGTTAAACTACAAGTTTACTCCTGCTCACCAACACTCTCTGCTGACCTTTTATAAATTAGCTCATGAGCTGGGGCTTATCGAAGCAGTGCCTGAGATTAAGTTTGCGGAGGTAGCGAGATGAACCTGCTTTCCACTAATGAAGCCGTCGAGATGCTTTTTAGAGCAGATATTCTAGATTTAGGCCGGGAAGCTAACTCTATGCGTCAAAAGCTTCACCCGGGGAATATCGTAACCTTTATTGTTGATCGCAATATTAACTACACTAATGTTTGCACTAATGAGTGCCGCTTCTGCGCTTTCTATCGTGCTCAAGACAATAAAGATGCTTATGTACTGTCGCGCAGCACTATTATGGACAAGGTTAGGGAAACGATTGATGCCGGCGGTACGCAAATTATGCTGCAAGGCGGGCTGCACCCGGAACTCGGCTTGGATTATTATACGGATTTACTGCAGACAATAAAACAAGAGTTTAATATTACTATTCATTCTTTCTCCCCAGCAGAAATTGAACACATGGCTCTTAAAGCTGGACTGACTATTCGAGAAACACTCACAAGATTAAAATCTGCTGGTCTAGATTCACTGCCAGGCGGCGGCGCTGAAATACTGGTAGATGAAGTTCGTCAGCGAGTAAGCCCTAAAAAGATCAGCGCCGGAAACTGGATGGCAGTAATGGAGGAAGCCCACAAGGTAGGCATTGAAACCACTGCTACTATGGTTATCGGAATGGGAGAAAGCTATGCTCAAAGGATTGAGCATATGGAAAAGGTCAGAAAGCTGCAAGAAAAAACCGGGGGGTTTCGAGCTTTCATAATGTGGTCATTTCAGCCTGGCAACACTGAAATGGGAGGTAATAAAGTCTCGTCATGGGATTATCTTAAGACACTAGCTGTAGCAAGACTATATCTTGGCAACTTCCCCCATGTGCAAGGATCATGGGTAACGCAGGGACAAAGCATCGGTCAGCTGACAATGGCATTTGGTGCAAATGACCTTGGCAGTATTATGCTTGAGGAAAATGTTGTTCGAGCTGCTGGTACTTCTTATCAGATGTCGATCGATAAAATGCTTAACATGATCAGAGCGGCAGGCAAGATTCCTGCTCAGAGGGATACCGCTTATAATATTATAAAAAGGTTTGACTAAAGCCTATATGGAAATGAGGGCGATAAAATGAACTTATTGAATACTGAGTTTGCCGTTATCGGTGGATCAGGAACGTTATCAAGCGATTTTCCGCTAGGGGCGGGTTACGACGGTATAGAGATTTTAGCTGACGACCTAGTTTTTGAAACACCTTACGGGCTTAGCCCAGCCTTTCGCTTATTTAGTATCGAAGGTAAACAGGTTTTGACCTGTAAGATGCATGGCTGGCGCAGCGGCGTGAGCCGTGCTGATGCATCGCGTCAGGTATTTTGGGTGCTTAGAGAAGCAGGTGTAAAAAGAGTAATCAGTGAGGGTGGCGTAGGTTCTGTAAATCCGCTTTTAGACCCACGCGATTTTATTATTCCACATGATTATCTTGACTTGTCAGTGCGCAAAGATGTTGGATTAGAAGGTAAGTACCTACTTGTTATGCGTGATGCTTTATGCCCGGAAATGCGCAAGAATTTGCTTGCTACAACTCGTGAGCATTATCAGGGGCGGATATTTCAACGAGGCGTTTATGCCGTAACCGACGGACGTCATTTTGAGAGCCCTGCTGAAATAGCAATGATGAAGGGGCATGCCGATATAGTAGGTCAAAGCATTTGTCCTGAGGTGTATTTAGCCAGAGAAATTGGTGCCTGCTTTGCCGGATTGTATTTTGTCGTAAATTACGGTGAAGGGGTTGTAAAAGACTGGTCACACCAGGAGTTGGAGGATATATTCTATAATGATGCGCCAATGATTAGCAAAATTATTCTTGATACCATTAAAGGATTGCCCTCGGTCGGTGAATGTGAGTGCCGCGATTTGCGTAAAGAAACACTGCTTAAGGGTATTTACAATAAGTAGATGAATATGATATATTTTCAACTAATATGTCGAACAGAGCTTAAGGAGGAACAATTTTAATGTCTGAAAAAAAAGAAATGATTCTGGTAATGGATTTTGGCGGACAGTACAGTCAGCTTATTGCTAGAAGAATCCGCGAATGCGGTGTATACTGCGAGATCGTGCCCTTTAATATTTCAATTGAAAAAATTTCTGAGAAGCAGCCTAAAGGTATCGTTTTTTCCGGCGGCCCATCCAGCGTATACAGTGAAAAGGCGCCGAAGTGCGATGGAAAGGTTTTCGAACTGGGCGTTCCTATCCTCGGAATCTGTTATGGGATGCAGCTGACTGCTTACACCTTGGGCGGTAAGGTGGCTCATGCAGATTCTCGCGAATACGGAAATACTCATCTTATTATTGACCAAGGTGAAGATCTGTTTAAAGAAATAGCTCGCGAGACTCCAGTATGGATGAGTCACGGTGATTATATTGAAACTCCTCCGGAAAACTTCGTCATTACTGCTCACACAAAAAGCACGCCTGTAGCGGCTATGGCTAATAACGAGCGAAACATTTATGGTGTGCAATTTCATCCTGAAGTCGTACATACTCCAGAAGGCATGAAGCTAATTCGCAATTACCTGTTTAATATTTGCGGCTGTAAGGGCGACTGGGATATGGGTTCTTTTGTCGATCAGGCAATAGCTAAAATTCGTGAACAGGTAGGCAATAAGCGTGTGTTGTGCGCCCTGAGCGGCGGTATTGATTCCTCGGTAGCCGCTGTACTTGTTCATCGAGCAGTTGGCGATCAGCTGACCTGCGTATTTGTAAATCACGGGTTTCTCCGCAAAGGTGAGCCAGAGCAGGTTGTAAAGACCTTCCGCGATGGCTTCCATATGAATCTTGTATATGCAGATGTTGTTGATCGTTTCATGGGAAGAATGGCTGGTGTTACTGACCCAGAGCAAAAACGGAAAATTATTGGTGAAGAATTCATTCGCGTGTTTGAATCAGAGTCTGCCAAGTTAGGTGAAATCGACTTCTTAGTGCAGGGAACCTTATACCCTGACGTAATCGAAAGCGGCACGGCGACAGCGGCTGTAATTAAAAGCCATCATAATGTCGGAGGTCTGCCTGAAGATATGAAGTTTGCGCTTGTTGAGCCGCTTCGCGATTTATTCAAGGACGAGGTTCGCGCATTGGCTCGCGAACTAAACCTGCCTGAGGATATCGTCGGACGTCAGCCATTCCCAGGCCCAGGTCTTGCTATCCGCATAATTGGCGAAGTAACACATGAGCGTCTTGAGATTCTCAGAGAAGCTGATTCTATTGTTTATCAAGAAATTAAAAACGCCGGTCTCTATCGCAAGGTTTGGCAATCATTTGCAGTACTGCCCGCTATGAAAAGCGTTGGTGTTATGGGTGATGAAAGAACGTATGCCTATACAATCGGCTTAAGAATAGTAGAAAGTGAAGACGGCATGACCGCCGATTGGGTACGTCTGCCTTATGAAGTGTTAGATGTTATCTCGCGGCGTATTGTCAACGAAGTTAAAGGTGTTAATCGTATAGTATATGACATAACTTCTAAACCGCCATCTACTATTGAATGGGAATAGAATAATATTTAACAGCTTGAACATTAGTTCAGGCTGTTTTTTTTTATGTATTAGCGTATTATAACGAACGAAAAAAGAGCGGGCAGCCCGCTCTTTTTTACGCTATTATTTGATTGTCCTTGAGTAATTTAACCGCGGCGCTGTAGTCCTCTTTCGCTACAAGGATAATCGGGCCAGTGCAGCCCATGCCTGTTTCGGCATAAAGGTTATTTTGCCATAAAAGTTTTTGTGCGTTCTCCAGCTCTAGAACATCGACTCCGGAAATTTGCTCACAAACAACTTTTTTTGCAGGCGTCTTTACTTCGATGAGAACTTCTGTATCAGACTTCTTCGGCTTAGCTAAGTTATTTAATCCAGCATTTTTTGCTGAAGATATCTCAATGGCTGCTACTTGGGACAACTTGCCTTTGGCCATAGCAGCGGCATATTCAATCGCGCCAGCAATTACCGGCCCACCTGAAGCACGAGAGATGATGTTTATAATTTTGCAAAAACCTTCACCAACGCCTGGACCATAGCCATATCCCAGTGACTCATAGCTGCCTCCCGTAGTATAGGCAGAGAATACTTTCATCAGCATGTTACCTGTTAAGCTGTCGGTAACCATGACATCGGGAACGCCTGCTAAGAGGTCGTTGCCGCGCATCACTACACCGCCGTCAGCACGTTGACTGACAGCGAAGTTAATCGTGTAGCCATTGGCCTTAAGTTCGTTTAAGATGCGCTCTGTTTGGCGTGCGCCGTCAACATTCAGAATACCTACTGAAGGGGCTGCAATACCATAAGCCTTCGCAGCGGCGACGCCGTATACGGCATTACGCACCATTCCTTCGACACGATCAGTTGCGGACGTTCCGGTTGTTGTAGCAAGAAACATCATTTTACCTCTGCCTGGCGTAATTACTAAGCCGACGGTTGAGGTGCCAATAGGAAAGTTATAGTGCATAGTTACTGCAGCGTCGAGCTCGCCTGACTCAAGCAACTTCTCCATTACTTGATGACAGTCAGCCTCATTGGCCGCAGCTGATTTGCTCAAGGCTGTATCAGCATCGCTCGGACCGATGACAATTATCTCTGCGGTATCAGATAGATTTTTTTGGGCTAGTTCTGCCCCGGCTAAGACTTCGCTAATCCCGTGTTCACTACCGAGAATCGTTATGCCAACTTTTACTCTAGTGAGGCATTTGCCTGTAGTCAGCACATCAGCAGCTTCATTAAGCACTTCGGCAATAAGTTCTTTAACATTTTTTGTATTATTCATTGCACCCTCCTATGAGAGGCCTTTAGCCATGTCGCGCAGTGCTTCTGCAACCAGCTTCCGCACTGTTGCTTTATTAAGTTCGGAAGGCTGGTCGGTTATGCCGGAATTTTTCTCGATAATCAAAGACAAGCCGTCAAATAGATTTGTCATACGGCCGAGGAATAAGCTTCCTTTACCAATAAGCATAAAGCTGGTGATTTGATCAGCAAGCATCCCATCTCGTATATACCCGAGAAGCGGCACGCCTGAAGGGATATGTCCTTGGGTTGGAGCGAAACCAGGCAAGCCATGCTTTTCAACGAATTGGGGCAATTCCGGCCGTTTTATTTCGCCGGCCATGACAGCTAAGGCGCCAATCATCTTATAATTTGATTCAGGTACATTACCAGCGCCAGCCGGTTCGGTAAGCTCTGGATTTTGCATTTCAACGGCATAATAGTCAATATCGGTTATCTTCCGGCCCAGTTTGCCTAACGGCTCAGAAACGAGTGCTTTCATTACTTGCTGAGGTGAGGCTCCGGAACCGATATTGTGCTTACCAATGACATCCATTCTGATTTGCGGGTTGAGGCCATCATTCTTTGAAACAAGAACAGCGAAGGTGCCAAGCATATCTTCCAGCACTGGCATGTTCTTATTCACATGGTCTTTACCGTTCATACCAAGCTTAGCGACAGAGCCTCCACCAACCACTGCGACATTGTTAAAGACGCCAGATTTAACAAGTGATGCAGCTTGAAGCAGCGCGTGTGCTGGTCCGGCGCAGAAGCCTCTGACATCACATCCGGTAGCATTGACAAAGCCGGCAATCTCGCCAATAGCTTTGGCAAAGTTGCCGCCGCCCCGCTGGTTCATATCACCGCAAGCTTCTTCTGAGCATTCGATAATATAGTCTACTTCAGTTGGACTGATCGCGCTGTTTTTAACAAGATGCAGCAGCACGAGCGCACCTGATGCCTTTACGACAAGATTCTCTAAGATGACGTGAGAAGAAAGGTTGACGTCAACTTCATGTGCTTGACGGACGCAGCCAACTAATTGTTCCCCGATGTACAGTCCTTCTGCAGTATGAGCATTGACGAGTTTTTCAATATCAGGCAAGCTTTTGCCGCCGGTTAGTCTTGTGATATTGTTTTCGCCAATAAGCTGATGGGCAGTCAGCTTATCCTTAACTTCAGCTAAAAAATTTTCTTCTAGTACCACCAAATCGAAAGAATCGGCAATTTTAAGCATACCGTAGAATTCGTCTTGTGGCATTATTTCGCCGTAGCGGCCCCAACGTTTCTTTTCCTTAGGTTGACTAAACCAAGGGCGAGGGATGGTCCGCAGTTCATCAAGAGAGATATTACCTATGTAAGCCTGGTTTGGGATATATCCAAGGCTGTCTTCGTATTTGCGGAGGTGGTTTTTAAGTTTTTTAAGGTAATCGGAATCAGGATTTTTGAATCTCTCGGTGGCCTGGGTTGCCCCATTATGATATAAGATGTCAGGCGTATGAACTAGTGAGTAAGCTATTCCTTTGATGACAGGCATATACTTAAACCCTCCCGGGAGACATAGCGTCTCGGTAATTTGATAAAGAGGGGAGCCGAAAAAATTCGACTCCCCATATTGTGTTAATCAAATACTGTCTGGCCTTCAACCTCAGTACTAAGTGCCTTGAGCGCCCTTTGTACCAGTTTACGGCGTAGAGCTTTTTCGCCATCTATAGAAAGAGCGGGATTGCCTAATGGATGAGGAATGGCAACCGTAGGGAGAATTCTGTTCGCGCCTACCGTTTTGCTTATTGGAACTATAGTACACATATGCACTACAGGCAATCCGGCCCGCTCGATTTCTTTAACAATCGCTGCGCCGCAGCGAGTACAAGTCCCTCAGGTGGAGGTTAAAATGACAGCATCTACGCCATCATTTCGTAACTCTGCGGCAATTGTCTGGCCGAAGCGAGCGGCATTAGCTACCGACGTTCCGTTACCGACAGTCGCATAATAGTAGTCATGAAGCTTAGCAATTGCGCCTTCGCTTTCTAGTTCGCGCAAAACATCTACCGGAAGCACCCGATCGGCATCTTGGTTAGCATATACCGGATCGTAGCCGCCATGAGCAGTCTCGTAAGTTTCAGCGGTTAGATCTGTAACTCCGGCTATTGAATATTTGCCGAATTTAGAAGCTGAAGAAGACTCAATGCGATCAGGATTGTTTTTAGGAACAATACCGCCAGATGTTACTAAAGCGATAGTTGCTTTAGTGATGTCTTTTACAGCAGGATTTGGTGGTACACGGTCAAAAGCGGGCATAGGCAGTTCGGTAGTAAAAGGCTGACCGTTTAGCTTGCTAACCAGCATATCTACTGCGCGTTTAGCACCTGTTTCTTCGGCAAAGTAATTTTTCCTAATGCCGCGGGCGATATAACCTTCTTCTTCGGGATTTCCTAATTGCTCATTATTTATAAGCTTTAAGGCAAGGGTTGCCATCTTCGGAATAGCTGTCCGCATTCCAATGGCGGAGTCAGTAGTACTAACGATATATACCGATTTTTTATAAAGGTCGGCACCGGGATTCTCAACATACATACCAGTGACCACAGGGATATTAAGTTCACGCCCTACGGCATCTGCAACAGCACCGCAGGCTGTACCGTACCTGCCGGCGTTAAAGGCAGGGCCGGCAATAACGAAATCAGGTTTGTATTCTTGGATTAAACCAATAATTTGGGCTAAGGCTGACTCCATGTTTTCTGCGAAGAAGCTATCGCCGCAAATTACGGTGCCTACAACTTCGGCTTGCCCCTTACAGGCTGCATTTAGCGCCAGACCGGGACCAACCGGGCCATCTTTTTTCAGCGGTTGTGTATCAGCTTTTTCTTCGCCGCCTATTTGACCAAAAAACTGATTGAGATAGTGGACTACTCTCAATTTGGCCACAGAATTACCCCCTTTGGAAGTATTTAAAACGTGCTTCCTTCTTGACGCATTTTTGAAACCTCGGCTGCAAGACTTTCGATGTCAAGCACCATTTCCATCATAGCGACTTGCTCTTCGTATACAGCAGGGTCAATTTCTTCTTTAATTTCGGGTTCAACGATATGATATACTTTGAGTCCCAACGGGACTCCGGCAAGAGAACCTGCATAAGTAGGATCGCCCATAGTAACCGTCTCAGCAGCGATTGAAGCGCTGTCGGGCTCAGCTGCCCCGAGCAGTACAACAATATTTTCGCCGCCAGCTTCCTCGGTTATTTCTTTAATGCGAGCTTGGTTCTGCAGATCCATCGAGCCAGCTGCGGTTCAAACAAAGCATTCGGTTGTAGCAAAGGCTACTTCCGCGCCGGCACTTATGGCACATTCAGCGATAGCGGGACCGGGTATACCGTCACGGTCGCCGACAATTATGACTTTTTTACCTGCCAGGATTGCCATGTGTATTCCTCCTTATTAATTTTTGTAATTTTAAGGCAGTTATTTAATAGCTTTTAACACATAGTTTTGTGAAACCAACTTCACTGGTCGAACCGGTAAGAGCCTGAATCTCAACTTCGATACTTCCATCAGGTCTGAGTGAACCGGCAAATCCGCCAGCAATAGTATCAACTACTTCAACATGACCAATAATTGTATCTAACCTAGGTAATATAATAGTCTCATTGGCATTGCCGCCTGTAACAACAGCGTTGGCTTCAGGCGTAATATCAGCTAAGGATTGCGAGCAACCGTCTCGCCCGGCGTATTCATCAGTAACTAAAACGGTCTTAATGCCTTTTTGCTCAAGTTTGCGGCAGTTCATTACGAGGTCTGCATCCGGGTTTCCGAAGCCTTCCTCTGTAATTATGGCAGCATCAATACCAATCATTTCAGCTAACTTAGCAGTATAGTTGGAGGACCGTTCTTTATCGGCAAGCGTTACGTTTTCGTTAGTAATTAAAGTAGCAACGAAATTATAGTCTTTGCCATGACGGCGGAATAACTCGGCAATTACCGGATTGTTTTGATGGACATAGGTGGTATTCTTGTCGCAGGCTGAAACGCAGTTTCCGCTGACAATAGCTCCATCCATAACCTCTGTAGCCGAAATCAAAGTAGGTATTATGCGCTTGGCATCTACACCATAAACGTAAGTATCATGGAGTAGTCCCTGGGTTTGAAGCATGTAAACATACGCGACTTTCGGGAGTCCGGGATATTTGCTAATTGCTTCAGTTATGCTTGAGACTTCAAAAACTTCTTCTTCATCCGGAGAAATAGTACGGCCTGCTTCACCAAGATAGGCGGCTGACTTAAATCCGGCCATACGAACGACAGCCTCATGTTCATACTGAGTAAGACCGGCTACAGGCTCGACTTTAACAACAATGTTGTAATTCTTTGAAAAAGGAGTGTACTCGGCACCAGGACCAGTCATATCGATAATGCCCTCCTGGAAGCCGACGATTTTCCCTGTTGTAACTACAGCCGCCCCTTTTAATACATGCGTACGGCCGCTGCCTACCATGTCGACCTTACCGAGAAAGCCTGGGAAAATATTCCCTTGTCCTTCTACTTTGACTCGAGGCTCAATAACGTCTTTGACGGGTACAATGCGGATGCTGTCACCCGGTTTTGCAAGGAAGAAGTCCACGCTGGCAATACGGGCATCTTCTTTGAGGAGAGCGGCCAGTTCATCCTTGTTGACGTAAAGAACGCCATTATCCACGCTGGTAGCCCCTGCGAACTGAACGTCTTTAATTTGGATTTTACCTAAGATTAGGCGCATATTATCCCTCCTTTAAATTGTCGCTTACTCAATGAGGGCCTTAACTTTTTCCTCAATTTCTTCGCGGCCGAATGAACCCTGCAGTTCGGCTACGACTTCACCATTTTTATAGAACTGGAAGGTTGGGAGACTCATTACCCTAAGCTGGATAGCGAGGCGTCGGTTTTCAGCAGTGTTTACTTTGCAGAACTTCACTTTGCCGGCATATACCTCAGATAGTTCCTCAACTGTGGGCATTAGGCCCATACAAGGTACACATTTGGGGCCCCAAAAATCGAGCAGTACAGGAATGTCGCTCTGTTTAACCTCTTGTTCATAATTTTCTTTCGTAATGGCAATAAGATTTTCGCTCATGGAATCACCTCCTATTCTTTAAAGTTATTCTCAATGTATTTTTCGGCGTGGAAGGCAGCGATTGCGCCGTCTGCAGCAGCCGTTACTACCTGACGAAGCAGCTTTTCTCTTACGTCACCGGCGGCGTAGATGCCAGCAACATTTGTGCACATATTATCATCTGTCTTGATATAGCCTTGCTCATTTGTGGCTATAAGGCTGGCAACAAAATCAGTATTAGGCTCAAGACCTACATATATGAAGACGCCGTCTATTGGCATCTCGCTGATATCGCCAGTCATAACATTTTTAAGAATGACTTTCTCAACTATATCTTCGCCTTCGATTTCTTGTACTACCGTATTCCATATCACTTCAAGTTTCGGATTGGCAAAGGCACGTTCTTGTACAAGCTTAGTAGCGCGCAGGGAATTTCTTCTATGTACTAAGGTAACCTTGTCAGCGAACTTTGTGAGATAGCAAGCTTCTTCAACTGCAGAATCTCCACCGCCCACTACCATAACATTGGTTCCTTCATAGAAAGCAGCATCACAGGTTGCACAATAGGAGACGCCGCGAGCCCGGAACTTTAGTTCACCCGGACAGCCCAGAAGTTTTGGTGCAGCACCTGAAGCTATCAGTACAGTTTTAGCCGTAAAGTTACCTTTGTTTGTTTTCACAATTCGATTAATACCATCTAGTTCGATGCCTTCGACCTTGGCTGCAAGTCTCTCAGCACCGAATTTTTTTGCTTGTGTTTCCATTTGAGAAGTTAGTTCGGGGCCGGTGATAGCATTAGCGAAGCCTGGATAGTTTTCAATTTCGTCAGTCGTGGCAGCCTGGCCCCCAGTGGCCAGTTTTTCAATATACATTGTCTTAAGCTTGCTTCTTGAGCTGTAAACAGCAGCCGCCAATCCGGCTGGTCCAGCGCCGATGATAATCAAGTCATAAATGTCCATTTGCGCGCCTCCTCTAAATTAATGATGGATTGTTTCCAGATAGCTTTGAAAGAACGCCAGGTCGATAACTGCAAAATCGGTGAGTACAGATTGGTTATAAATTGGGCGGGGCTTGTTCGTAAGCATATCAAGTGTCTTGCTGAGGCTCATTTCGGAAGTGAGTATTGATTCGTAATCAATCAGGTTTTTGTCATTTGCAGCAATAATTACCGTTTTATAGGGGGTTTGGTTAGGCTTGATGCTTCCTGTTAAAGGATGAGTTATAAGGCGGTGGAATTTGTGACAGTAATTTCGGACTTCTGTCAGTACTTCTTCTGTGCAACCATCAATCCAGATCAGATTATGAAGACTCAATCGGGTGTCGGGGATGGCATCGCGCACCAGCGGATTGTTGGTAATGATTAGTCGCTGCCTTAACATTAAAAATCCCCCTAATTTCGACAAAATAAAAAACAGAAGCACAAACAAACGTTGTTTGGCCTCTGTCCTTTGATAACCTGAGAGATTACCACTTCGGTTCAGTGAATAGTGTATAAGTGGATTACCCCTTTGGTGCCGCATGAAAGCGGACTCTCCAGAGTTCCGTCGGGGTACGGTCCTTTTGCCTGAGAGTTTCGGTCAAAAACTTGCTCCTTCGGCGCCTAACTAAATAGGTCTCTCCCGTAGCCGTCATCCGGCATATTTTATTTTCTTACTTTCATTATAATATACCTGAAAAAAATAACAATCATTTTAACTAAAAATTTAGAATTTAGTAAACATTATTAGTTTAAGTCTTATTTTAGGTCGTTGGTATATACATCCTTCCGTCAATAGCGCATATTTGTATATCTTTTTTTAAAAGCTATAGTGTGATGGATAATTAGATTTTGAAAATTAGAATATGGTCGAGGCAGGTGCAGAATATGGATTACTTCCTATCGCTGGCGGGCATCGTGATGGTTAATATTCTGTTAAGCGGCGACAACGCGCTAGTGATTGCTTTAGCAAGCCGCAACTTAGCGCCTGATCAGCAAAAAAAGGCTATGCTGTGGGGGAGCGCTGGAGCTATAGGGCTGAGAATAATTCTAACTTTTGGAGCTGTTCTTCTGCTTCAAATTCCGTACTTGCAGCTTATTGGCGGTCTGTTGTTGTTATGGATTGCTGTAAAAATTATTGGCAGCAAACGGGAAGAGCATAACCAGGTTGAAGCTAAGCAAAATCTGCTTGAGGCCATAAGAACCGTTATCTTGGCTGACCTTGTAATGAGCCTTGATAACGTACTGGCAATTGCCGGAGTGGCTAAAGGCAATATTTCTCTTTTGGTTGTTGGATTAGCAATAAGCATTCCATTAATACTATGGGGCAGCAAAGCAATCGGTGCTCTTATGGAGAAATGGCCGATAATTATTACTCTAGGCAGTGCTTTTCTAGGGTGGACGGCAGGGGAAATGATTCTTGGAGACAAGATGATGTTTTCCATTACACTGCAATACCCTTGGCTGAGTTGGGTGATACCAGGAACTCTTGCTGTGATTGTCGTTATTGTTGGTAAAGTTATTGCTGAAGGTAAGCAAAAAGTATCTAAATAAAACAATGAAAAGCCGAACATTAATTAAAAAACTTTAAAAAAAGTTCATATTTTTATTGACACAGTTTTACATGTATTGATAAAATATAGAAGTAAAGTTAATACAAGCTCGTATAATATTGAGGATATGGCTCAAAAGTATCTACCAGATGACCGTAAATCGTCTGACTACGGGTGAAAGTGTACCTAGGGTTCCGCATACCTGCTTCATTCTAGAAGGTATGGCTGCGACCAAGTGGTACAGGTGTTCCAGCAACACTACACCGATGGGATAAAAACCCGGGCGGGGAAGTTTCGCTCTTAAAGTATGCGCGATATTTCCCTGCTCGGGTTTAATTATTTTTGGAGGTGAATGGAAATACTAAACGGTGGTTGCCTGGAGTTTCAGACTAATTAAAGGGGAGAAAATAATGCTGGATAAGTTTTTTCAATTTAGCGAGCGGAAAACGGATTTAAATACCGAAATTATGGCGGGCATCACTACTTTCATGACAATGGCCTATATCTTGTTTGTTAACCCAAGTATTCTTGGCGCGGCAGGCATGGATAAAAATGCAGTTCTATTAGCAACAGCTATTGGCGCTGGACTGGTAACCATTATGATGGGTGTGTTTGTTAATTATCCGATCGCGCTAGCTCCCGGTATGGGTCTAAATGCCTTTTATGCTTTCACTGTAGTCATTGGTATGGGTGTCTCGTGGCAAACTGCTCTAGGAGCAGTGTTTATTTCTGGCCTTATCTTCATTCTGTTAACTGTGACTAGAGTTCGCCAGTTGCTCGTTGAAGGCATTCCGGCGTCGATGAAGCATGCTATTACAGTTGGTATCGGTTTATTCATTACAATTATCGGCCTGAAGATTTCAGGGCTGATGAGCATTAGATTGTCACTAATACCTCCAACTCTGGAGAAAATCGTTGCTGGCCACGGTAATGGTACACCAATGTATTTTGAAACTATAATTGAGATGGGGAAACTGGCTGATAAAGAAGTTTTATTAGCCGTATTCGGTCTGATCTTTATTGCTGTTATGATGGCGCGTAATATCAAAGGTTCAATGCTTATTGGCATTCTTGTAACTACAATATTAGGAATTATTATGGGTGTTGTAAAGGTACCTGCAGGGTTTAGTCCCGTTGCTATACCTAATTTTAGTTCCAATGCCTTTTTTGCTTTAGATATTGCAGGTGCTATTAACATGGGTCTATTGACAATTATATTCACGTTCACTTTCGTAGAATTATTTGACACCATGGGAACACTTGTGGGCACAGCTTCTAAGGCTGGCTTAATGGATAAAGACGGTAAATTCCCCGGTATTGGTAAGGCAATGCTGGTAGACGCCACAGGAGTAAGTCTTGGCGCACTACTTGGTACCAGTACTATCACTGCGTTTGTTGAAAGTGCGGCAGGCGTCGGAGCGGGCGGACGTACTGGTTTCTCGGCGGTTGTTTGTGGTATCCTCTTTTTACTAGCGCTTTTCTTTACGCCGATAGTAGGTCTTATTCCTGATGCAGCTACTGCCCCTGCGCTCATTATTGTTGGTGCGCTAATGATGGAAGGCGTACGCCATATTGATTTTAGCGATTTTACCGAGTCTCTTCCGGCATTTTTGGTAATTGTCTTAATGCCGTTTACTTATAGTATCGCCAATGGTATTTCTGCAGGTTTGGTAATCTATCCGTTACTCAAGCTTATTACTGGTCGTGGCCGCGAAGTACACTGGATTATATATGTACTGGCTGTTCTAGTAATTGTGCGGTTTATTTTCTTAGCAGAATAAAATTTAGTTTGCAAAACCCGGATATTAAGTGTAAACAGCTTGATATCTGGGTTTAATAATCATAAGGCCTAGAAAGGATGATAATTTATGAAAGTTGCCATAATAATGGGCAGCGATTCGGATTATCCAATACTTGAACCTGCTGTAAAGGTGCTTAAGGATTTTGGTATCGAAACAGAGGTTGTTGTAGCTTCAGCGCACCGCACTCCAGATAAAGTGCATGCTTTCGCAGCTGGCGCTAGCGAACGAGGCGTAAAGGTAATTATTGCTGCTGCTGGCGCTGCCGCTCATCTACCTGGTGTCATCGCCGCCTATACTACGCTTCCGGTAATTGGCGTGCCAATCAATAGTACATCTCTAAATGGACTTGACGCGCTGCTAAGTATTGTTCAAATGCCGTCAGGCATACCGGTTGCTACTATGGCTGTAAACGGTGCTAAGAATGCGGCAATATTTGCGGCGCAAATTCTTGGCGTAGCAAACTCGGATATGGGTAAAAAGCTTGTTGAACACCGTCAGGAAATGGTTAAGGAAGTTGAACAAAAGGCTGCTAAAGTAAACACAAAAAATTAAAATATTGGGAGGGGTTTACAAATGACTGGTAAAATGTTATACGAAGGCAAAGCTAAACAAGTTTTCGCGACAGACAATGCTAATGAATTAATGGTGTATTTCAAGGATGATGCTACAGCTTTTAATGGTGAGAAAAAAGGTACTATCCAAAGTAAAGGTGTGCTAAACAACAAAATTTCTACGTTCTTCTTTAATTTACTGGCTCAAAAAGGTGTTCCACATCATTTTGTCCGTATGGTAAGCGATCGAGAAATGCTTGTTAAAAAATTGGACATTCTAAAGGTAGAGGTAGTTGTGCGTAATATTGCTGCCGGTAGCCTAGCAAAAAGAATTGGCTGGGAAGAGGGCCGTAAACTTCCATCAACTGTTGTGGAAATGTACTACAAAAACGACGATTTGGGCGATCCTTTGATTAACAATTATCACATTAAAACAATGGGCTTAGCTACACCAGATCAAGTTGCAAAGATGGAAGAATACGCCTTGAAGATTAATGAAATTCTAACTGACTATCTCAAAACTAAAAAGCTTGAGCTTATCGATTTTAAACTTGAATTTGGTATTCATAATGGTGAACTTATGCTGGGTGACGAAATTTCTCCGGACACTTGCCGTTTCTGGGATAGCGAAACTGGTGAAAAACTTGATAAAGACCGTTTCCGCCGCGATTTAGGCAATGTCGAAGAAGCGTACAAAGAAGTACTCCAGCGTTTAACCGGGGAGGCTATATGATATTAGACCTGGAAAACGACAAACTGCATGAGGAATGCGGTGTTTTCGGAATATACTCCCGCCAGGAAGATGTTACTCTTAACACTTACTGGGGGCTTTATGCCCTGCAGCACAGAGGTCAGGAAAGTGCTGGCATTGCGGTAACTGACGGGGCTTGGATGGATGTTTCACGCGGTATGGGATTGGTTAATGAAGTTTTTCGCCATCAACTACCGAGCATGGAAAACCAACATATTGCCATCGGACATGTGCGGTATTCGACAACCGGATCAAGTCTGCTAATAAATACACAGCCGCTTATGGTCACATTCTCCGGCGGTCATATTGCGCTTGCTCATAACGGCAATCTTACTAATGCCAAAGAGTTGCGTGCGGATCTTGAGCAGAAGGGCAGCGTCTTCCAGACATCTATCGATAGTGAGGTGATTGTCAACCTAGTAGCTCGTTCGCGCAAAGAATCAATAGAAGAAAAGCTCCTCGAAAGCCTTTCTAGTATTGAAGGTGCTTATTGCCTTGTTGTCATGACGGAAAACAAGCTGATTGGTGTGCGCGATCCCCATGGTTTCCGCCCGTTATGTCTTGGTAAGGTCGGAGACGGCTATGTATTAGCGTCTGAGTCCTGTGCTTTAGATACTATCGGCGCAGAATTTGTTCGTGACATAGAACCTGGCGAACTTGTAATTATTGATGAAGAGGGAGTCAGGTCAATGTATTTTGGCACTGAAGACCGACGTTCTCTCTGTGTCTTTGAATATATTTATTTTGCTCGTCCTGACAGCATTATTGACGGACAAAGCGTATATGGAGCCCGCTTTAAGATGGGCCGCGAACTGGCTAGGGAAAGCGGCTTTAAGGCTGATATTGTTATTTCCGTACCGGACTCAGGGACAACTGCAGCTTTAGGCTTTAGCTACGAATCAGGTATACCATTTGCTGAGGGCTTGATAAAAAACCGCTATATCGGCCGTACTTTTATTCAGCCTGAGCAAAAGAAACGCGACTTAGGTGTACGGATAAAACTAAATGCTGTAAAATCGGTTGTTGCCGGTAAGTCTGTCATCATGGTAGACGACTCAATTGTTAGGGGTACAACAAGCGGCAAGATTGTTCGTATGCTTAAAGAGGCTGGCGCCAAAGAGGTGCATATGTGCGTAAGCTCGCCCCCTATCGGCTTCCCGTGCTATTACGGTATTGATACCTCAGTTCGCAAGGAACTAATTGCCGCAAGCAAACAGGTTGAGGAAATAAAGAACTTTATTGGGGCAGACTCATTGTACTATCTGTCTATTGAAGGTCTTATGCGCTCAGTGCCTAACATCAATCATGAGAAAATGTGCTACGCCTGCTTCAACTGTGATTATCCAGCCAATACACCTTGCGAGGGCGAGTGCGCCAGTAACAAGTTTGTATTTGAGCGTGGAGCAAAGCGGTAGGTGCTATTAATTGAGTGGGGGAGTCTAACATGGATGCTAATACAAAAGGACAATTAACATACCGTGAAGCTGGTGTTGATATTGACGCAGGCAATCGTGCGGTAGAATTAATGAAAAAACATGTGCAAGCCACTTATCGTCCGGAAGTGCTTGGCGATATTGGCGGCTTCGGTGGGTTATTTGCGCTAAACACTGGTAAATACGCTGAGCCGGTACTAGTATCAGGCACAGATGGCGTAGGGACTAAGCTTCGTTTAGCATTTATGATGGACAAGCACGATACAATTGGTCAAGATGCTGTAGCCATGTGTGTTAATGATATTTTAGTGCAGGGCGCTGAACCATTGTTTTTCCTGGACTATCTTGCCGTAGGAAAGCTCCAGCCAGAGAAGGTAGCTGCGGTAGTAAGCGGTATTGCTAAGGCCTGCAGTGAATCAGGGTGCGCCTTAATTGGCGGTGAGACAGCCGAAATGGCAGGTTTCTATGCCGAAGGAGAGTATGACATTGGCGGTTTCGCTGTTGGTGTTGTAGATAAATCGCGTATTATAACCGGTGAGAAGATTGCACCGGGGGATGTTATTCTTGGACTGCCTTCCAGTGGTCTGCATTCAAATGGATATTCCTTAGTTCGTAAGATATGTTTCGATCTTAAACAAATGGAAGTTGATAATTATATTCCAGAACTCGGCAGGACAATCGGCGAAGAACTTCTGACACCAACCCGGCTTTATCCGAAAACCTGTCTTCCGCTAATTGAAAACTACGACATCCGCGGTATGGTTCATATCACCGGCGGAGGTTTCTATGATAATATTCCTCGTGTCCTGCCGAAAAACTGCTCGGTCGAAATAGATACTACAGCTTGGCCTAAGCCGCCTGTGTTTGACCTCTTGCAAAAGTGGGGACAGGTTGCGTGGCCTGAAATGTACCGAACCTTTAACATGGGAATTGGAATGATTCTTGTGGTTCCGGAAGCGCAGTTGGAACAAATTCAGAAAAGTCTTAGTGATCGTGGTGAGACCTCATACGTTATTGGCAAAGTTACCGCAGGGGAACAAGCAGTAGCTCTGAAGGGCGGCGTCTTTAATGACTAAAACCGTCCTGGGGGTAATTGCATCAGGACGCGGCAGCAACCTTCAAGCAATTCTTGACGCAATTAAAGCCGGTAAGATTAAGGCAACTATCGGGGTAGTAATTAGTGATAAGCCGGATGCCAAGGCTCTAACACGTGCCTCGGAGAATGGAATACCGGCGGTTGTAGTAGATCGTAAGCAATACACCAGCAAAGCTGATTTTGAGGCGGCCCTCACTGCTGAGTTAAACCGGTATCAGGTTAAACTGGTTGTGCTTGCTGGGTTCATGCGTATTCTAGGATCAGCTTTTATCAACTCGTTCAGCGGCCGTATTATGAACATCCATCCGGCACTTTTACCTTCCTTTCCGGGTCTTCATGCTCAGCAGCAAGCTATAGATTATGGGGTAAAGTTTTCCGGGTGCACGGTGCACTTTGTCGATGAAGGTACTGATACAGGGCCGATTATTCTTCAAGAGG
>Ga0074195_1000438_pt1 | contig 83904 bp, 60 predicted proteins | sample EPASupsiteHSE623_FD_64525 | JGI IMG/M metagenome (GOLD analysis project Ga0074195, IMG submission 64525) | Bioremediated contaminated groundwater from EPA Superfund site, New Mexico - Sample HSE6-23 | ecosystem: Environmental > Aquatic > Deep subsurface > Groundwater > Contaminated ...
CCGGATGCAAGGAAGAACGAGGTCGCCGCGACCCCCCACTCGACATCACCGTTCCAAAGGTGGTGGGGGACCCCCGAGGTGTACAGAGACGTACATTGAGGGTGAGGCCCGGCTGAAGAGCCGAGGCCGAACGCCATCTTGCGACCGCGACGAAGAGGAGCGGTCATATGCAAGATGGCCGGAAAGCGACGAGTTCTGACGCGGCAGACGAGTGGGCAGACCAGGGCGCAGATGGGGGATCAGGGTTGAACTGTCGAGTTGCGCCAGGCCCGGCCACATGAGGTATTCTTGAGAATAAGGGTGCTTTCAAGGGGAGGAGGGTCGCACGTCATGGGAATCGATACAGACGGCCCTATCGGCTTCCGTCCACGCCTCGGCGGGGGACAACGTCCAAGACCGTCAAGGCCGATGGTCTCCACCAAGGAACAGTACGCTGATCCCCTGGCGGCTCCTGGGGCCCGACTCCAGGCCTCTCGCGCCAAGTCCAAGCCTCTCCGGGCTGCCAGTATCGAGGATCTCGAGGACGATGGACTCGATGTGAAGTCCGATCCGTGGGACTGGTCCAGCATCGTCGGTGGGATCTTGACACTGATCTTGACACTGGTTGCCGCAGGCTCCGTGCTCTGGTTTCCGGACGAGCAGTTCGCCGAGGGAATGGTTGCCGTGGTCGTGGCTGGCCTGGCGATGTGGCACTTTCGACCCACTTGGCGGTCCCAGGTGGGGATCGGTGCCTTGGTCGTCACCCTCGCGGTGTGCGCTCGATTCGGCTTCTACGCCCAGACTCACGCGACCCGGCGCATTGACTCTCGCCAGGCCGACGAGATCCGGGAGCTCCGCCGGGGTGAAGCCCATCTGGGAGAGCGCCTGAAGAAGTCGGGTGGCCTCTGATACGAACGCCAGCCTCCCACGCCAGCCTCCCAGTCCGGACGCCGGACGCCGGACTGGCGCCTTGTCGGACGAAAGTCCGACAGGCTTTTAGCATGCGTGCCAGGACCCTTCGCCTTCCGTCCCTGTCCAGCGAGGTCCGATTCCGTGACCGTCGATGAGATGGTCGAGAGCACGGCCCACAATGAAGTCCACGAGATCGTCGATTGTCTTGGGGTGGTCGTAGAACCCGGGGGAGGCGGGAAGAACCACGGCGCCGGCTCGGACAGCTCTGGCCATGTTTTCCAGGTGCACGAGCGATAGCGGGGTCTCGCGGAGCACCAGGACGAGCGGTCGTCTTTCCTTGAGGCAGACATCGGCAGCCCGGGTCAGAAGGTTGTCCGAAAACCCCTGAGCAATCGCTGCCAGCGTTTTGACCGAGCACGGGATGACGACCATCCCACAGGTGCGGTACGACCCACTCGCGATGCTGGCGAACAGGTCGTCGGTCGGGTGAATGATGAGCCGCGGGCGCTCGTCGTCCTGGGCCAGCCGATCCGCCGCCAACGGCTCGTTCAACTCGAAGCCCCAGGTCGACACGGCCGCGGGCGTCGCGACGAGGTGCACCTCGAGCCCGAGCCTCAAGAGAACCTGGACCATCCTCTGGCCGTAGATCGACCCGCTGGCTCCAGTGATCCCGACGATGACTCGACGAGAACCGGACGCGGCAACCTGCGCGGCCGTGCGCGAACCTTTGTTGCTGTCGGTCACTGTTCCCATCCGCAAGGCCCCTCCTTGGTCCGTCCGGGGCCCCTGTGTCGCTCGTCGAGATTCACTCGACTACTTGCCGGAGTTTTTCCAAAGATCCAGGAGAAATCCCAGACCGACCCACTGGATCGCCGCGTAGACCAAGACGTTGGCGGCCTGGTGAAGCGATGTTCCTTGGGAGAACGAATCGAAGTAACTGTGGGGGACGATCGCGAGTCGTGACAGGCCGTCGACCCATCCGATGATCGGGTTCACGGTCAGAAGGATCTCCGGCGTCGAAAGCCCCCACTTTCCGGCCACGAGGAGCGCCACCACGGCCAAGAATTGGAAGGCCACGATCACGGCCCCCAGAGGGACAAAGGTCCACGAGCCTCCGGAGTCACTGCCGGCCATGTCGATCGAACCCTCCTCCCATTGTCTTGATCCCCGGGAGAGTCTTCGGCAGAGGACCGTCAATCGTATTGGGCATGGCCGCGGTCTTCAGCAGCCGCTCGCGGTCGAGAACGAACGAGGCCCGATCCTGCTTGCAGATATCGTAGATTCCCGTATCCATGCGGATCGCATCGCACGGGCACGCCTCCACGCAAAGCCCGCAGAACACGCAGCGGAGCAGGTCGATGTCGAACCTCGTGGGGACCTTTTCGATGGAGCGGTCCGTGGCCTCTCCCGCTTCGATCGTAATGCATTGAGCCGGACAAGCCGTGGCGCACAGGAAACAGGCCACGCACCGCGGCTTGCCATCGGGACGCGGGAGCAGCCGATGCTGGGCTCTCAGCCGGATCGAGATGGGCCGTTTCTCCTCGGGATAGCTGATCGTGGGCATCTCGCGGCGATGGAGGAGGTTGTGTACGAGGTGTTTCATCGTGGTGGCGAGGCCCCGGCAGATTTCCCACAGATAGATGCGAGCTTTCCAATCCATCAGACTACCCCACGAGAGCCATGACGAACGCCGTCACGGCAATGTTGGCCAGGCTCAAAGGCAGGATGACCATCCAGCCCAAGCGCATGAGCTGGTCGTACCGGAACCGTGGAAGGGTCCATCGGACCCAGATGAAGAGCCAGACGAAGAAGGCGACCTTCACGGCGAACGCCCCGATCTGGACGACCATCGCGGACAGGGGACCGATCACCGAGACCATCCGGATCGTGGAGACCCACGGGACCTGCCAGCCGCCGAAGAACAGGGTCACGACGAGGCTTGCGAATGTGATCATCGCGATGTACTCGGACATGTAGAACATCGCGAACTTCATCCCCGAATACTCGGTGTGGTATCCGGCCACGAGCTCCGACTCTCCTTCGGGCAGATCGAACGGCAACCGGTTGCATTCCGCGAATCCGGCCACGAGGAACAGGATGAACCCGAGCGGCTGGACCAGGATCCCCCATAGGGGCACGACCCCGGCCAGGGTTCCGCCTTGAGCCCGAACGATCTCGTTCGGATCGAGCGTCCCGAAGGCGAGGAAGGCTCCCAGTGCCGCGAGACCGAGGGAGACCTCGTACGAGAGCATCTGTCCCGCGGTCCGAAGGGCACCCAAGAGCGGGTACTTGGATCCGGCGGCCCAGCCGGCGAGGATGATCCCCAGCACCCCCAGACTCGCCATCGCGAAGACGTAGACGAGACCTCCGTCGACTTGCGCGATCGACATGGGGATCCGATGGGTTCCGACCATCAGATCGTCGGAGATCGGTATCACCGCGAATGCCATCAGGGCAGAGACGAGCGCCACGCCCGGAGCGATCAGGTAGTAGAACCTGTGAGCCTGGGATGGAACAAAGCTTTCCTTCGTGAACGCCTTGATGGCATCCGCAACCATGTGGAGCAGCCCGAAAAACGTGAACCCGCAGATCGATGCTCTGTTGGGGCCCAGTCGATCCTGGATGAAGGCGCTGCCCCGTCTCTCGACCCAGACCCACAGAGGAACGGACGTCATGAGGATGACGGGGATGATCACGACCTTCGCAACCATCGCTACCGGCTCGACAGGAAAGCCCATGCTCGTCACCTCGAGAGGTCGGGGGTCGCCGGAGCCGTCTGGCTCTTGGGATCGCCGGATTCGGGGGTCTTGAGACGACCCAGCGTCTGTTCCTTTGTCTGGAAGCGCATGCCCTTGAACGGCCCCACTGTTGAGGCGAGCTCGACGAAGAGATCGGCGGCTTTGGCGCTGACCTCCTTCAGATTCATCGCCTTCGCCACTCTCCGGAAGATCTCCAGATCCGTGAGGCCGGACCCGGGCGGCGAGAAGGCCTGCTGGATCCTCTGGACCAGACCATCCCCGTTCGTGAACGTCCCCTCTTTCTCGGACCACGCGGCCCCGGGCAAATGGACGTGGGCCATCCGGGAGGTTTCGTTCGTGAGCGGACTCTGGACCACCAAGAGCTTCACCTTCTTGAGAGCATCGCGGAGTCGCTTGCGCTCTTTGCCATCGGGGGTCCGGCCCAGGAGGTCGGGATCGACCACGTAGAGAGCGCGGATCTTTCTCGAGAGGATCCCGTCGATCAGATCGGGCAGGGTCTTGGTTCGCCCTTTGGCTGACGCGAAGATCTCCCGGACCCCTCGGGTGTTGGGGTTCTTGTCGTCCCGGATCAGGATTCCGTCGGCTGGGCCGGAGTCGATGAGCCCCTGAACCGGATCGAAGCACGCGACATTCACCGACCCGAACGCCTTGAACAGCCTCAGAAACACGAACGCTTCTTCGTTGGTACACCAGTTCGAGAAGATCCCGCCCACGGAGCTCGAACCGGTCTTGACCATGATGTCCTTGAGGCCCGAGGAAGCCTGCTTTAGAGCTTCATCCCAGTCGACCGGTGACTGCTGTGACCGATCGGATCCTCTGATCAGAGGAGATTGCGGCCGGTCCGGGTCGTTGAACAGCCCGTAACCCAGACGACCGGGATCGCACAGCCATGTCCCCTCGCCCTCCCGGGTTCCCGGCATCATCCGGTAGATGCGGCGCCTCCTGTGATCGAGGATCACGGGACAGCCGGTGGAACAGTGGGGACAGATCGAGGGCGTGTGGTCGAGGAACCAGACGCGCTCCTTGAAGCGGAACTCCTTGCTCGTCAAGGCTCCCACCGGACAGAGGTCGGTGGTGTTGATCGAGTAGCGGGAGTCGAGGCGTCGGTCCGGAAACACGGTGATCTCGGTCCGGTTCCCTCTCTCGATCAGACCGAGCACCGGGTCTCGGGCCACTTCCTGCATGAAGCGGATGCAGCGCGTGCAAAGGATGCAGCGCTCGGCGTCCAGGACGATCTGTTGGCCCAGGTCCGTATTCTTCGGCTTTCTGACCTTCTCCTCCGGTCCTAAGCGACTGTCCTGGCGCGAGAAATCGAAATAGAGGTCCTGGAGAGCACACTCGCCGGCCTTGTCGCAGATCGGACAGTCGAGGGGATGGTTCAAGAGCAGGAACTCCAGCACCGCCTTCTGGCTGTGCTTCACTCGATCGCTCGACGTGTGGACGACCAGACCGTCCTTGTCCACGGGGGTCGTGCAGGAGGTGACCAGCTTGGGCCACGTCTCCACCTCGACCAGACACATCCGGCAGTTCCCAGCCACCGACAACCGCCGGTGGTAGCAGTAGTGAGGGATGAAGATCCCGAGCCTCTCCGCTGCCCGCATGATCGTCGTACCCGGCTCGACCGTGATCTCTTGGCCGTCGATCGTGATCTTCGGCATGCGCTATCCTTCCACGGATGTCGTCCCATCGGGAGGACCCGACAGAGGGTACGGACACCTTTTCTGCGAAACGTGACGCGTGAACTCGTCTTTGAATTTGTCCACGAACGAAACGATCGGCGCGGCCGCGCCATCGGCGAGGACGCAGATCGTGATGCCCATCATGTTCTTGGCCACCGAGACCAGCGTCTCGAGGTCTTCGCTGGTTCCTTGCCCTCGCTCGATCCTCTGGAGGATCCTGTAGCACCAGTCGGTTCCCTCCCGGCACGGAGTACACTGACCGCACGATTCGTGGGCGAAGAACCGCAAGATCCTTTCGAGCGTCCGCACCATGCAGGTCGAGTCGTCGATCACGATGACCCCGCCTGAGCCGGCCATCGAACCTATGGCCCCGAGCGAGTCGAAATCGTGCTTCGTGTCGATCTCGTCAGGGTCGAGAACCGCGGCTGAAACTCCACCGGGGATGACGGCCTTGAGCGATCGTCCTGCCCACAGCCCTCCGGCCACGTCGTAGATGATCTCCCGGATCGTGGTGCCCAGCGGCAGCTCGTAGACCCCGGGTTTGACCACGTTTCCGGAGACCGAAAACAAGCGGGTGCCAGGGTTCTTCTCAGACCCGATTGAAAGCCACCAATCCGCTCCCCGGTCGATGATGTGCGGGACGAACGCGAGGGTCTCCACGTTGTTCACGACCGTCGGACAGCCAAAGGCTCCAACCACGGCCGGGAACGGAGGCTTGATTCGTGGCTTTCCGGGCCTTCCCTCGAGCGACTCGATGAGTCCTGTCTCCTCGCCGCAGATGTAGGCCCCGGCGCCTCGTTGGACGGTGACATCCAGGGCGAACCCCTTGCCCATCACGGAAGGCCCCAGAATCCCTGCTGCGTACGCCTCATCAATGGCCGATTGAAGGAAGCGGCGGGGGCGTCCGAACTCACCCCGAATGTAGACGAACACCTGGTGGATGTCCAGGGCATGGCACGCGATGACAATTCCCTCGAGGAGCATGTGGGGGCTCGTCTCGAGGATGGCCTTGTCCTTGAAAGTCCCTGGCTCTCCCTCGTCGGCATTGACGCAGAGATAACGGGGCTTCTCGCCTTTTGGGGGCAAAAAGCTCCACTTGAGGCCGGCGGGAAAACCGGCCCCTCCGCGGCCACGCAGGTTGGCCTTCTTGATCTCGGCGACAACCGCCGCCGGGTCCATACGGTTCACGGCCTTTTCGAGCGCCCGGTACCCGCCCTTGGATCGGTACACGTCGAGCCTGTGAAGATCCGGTGTGTCGAAGTCCTTGGTGAGGATCGGTTCGCATTGGATCACGGCACTGCTTCCTTTCGAAGCCCGATCTGGATCTTCCGGTGCTCCTCCCGGGACAGTGTCATCTTGAAAAGCTCCAGGCCTTTCTCATCGGTGAACGTCTCTACCTCGCGAAAACCGGCCTTTTCGTACAGCCGGATGGCCCGGTCATTGTACGTATACACCGTGAGCCAGATGTGGTCGAGAGTCCGGGTTCGGAAGAGGTGGCCGATGTACAGGCCGAAAGCCTCGCTTCCATAACCTTTGCCCCAGAACGGCTTCGAAAGCCGCATGGCCACCTCGAGTCCGGTCGGTTCCGTCGGGTAGGTCCGGTAGATCATGTAACCGACCGGGACGACATCCTCGTCGGGCCATGGTTTGATCTCTTGGACCTCCTCACCCGCCTCGTTCCGGCCATTTCTCCAGGCATGACGAGCTTCGATCACGAACCAATCCTTTTCCCGACCCTTGCGGATCTTGTTCCGGAAGCTCTCCTGGAACTGGATCGACGGACCCTCCTCGTCGCCTCCATCCAGCCGGTTGGCCTCGGTCTCTGTCCACCATTGCGAAATGAGCGAGAGGTCCTCAGGCAGCATTGTCCGGACCCTGACCCGTTCTCCGTCGAGCCGGTAGCCGACCGGTCGGGACGACTCGGATGTTCGCACGGTCACGGTGTCCATGGCGCTATGGGAGCTCATCGAGAGTCCGGTCGATCGATCCGGGGGTGACCCGGCCGTGGTATTCGTCGTCGATCTGGACGGCCGGGGCTTCGCCGCAGTGGGCGAGACACTCGACCGAGAAGAGAGAGACCTTCCCGTCGGAGGTGGTCTCTCCGCAATCGACGCCCAGCTTCTTCTTCAGGTGGGCGAGGAGCGCATCCGCTCCGTTCAGAAAACACGCGACATTCGTGCACACGTAGATGCAGTGGTGGCCCATCGGCTTTTTCTGATAGAGCGTGTAGAACCTGGCCGCCTCGTAGATCTGGATCGGTGGGACGCCAAGCCTTCTGGCGATCAGCTCCATCACCTCGGTGCTCAGATAGCCGAACTCTGCCTGCGCGAGGTGAAGAGCCGGAAGCACGGCGGCTTGCTTCGAAGGGTATCGGGACAGATACCAGTCGATCCGCTCTTCCGCTTGCTGTGAGAGCTTCGGCTCCTTGGGATTCCCCGTCATCATAAGTCCAACGCCAACGGATTAGCGGTTGCGGACAACGTTACAGGCGGGGTTATCCGGGACCTGGGGCTGACGTCCCAGACCCCCAACTCAAGCCGAGCTGAGCTCGTCTTGACCGGTCGCTCCGCTCCCTGGTCTGCATCCGCGACAATCGGGATCCGGACTGCTAGTTCAGTAGCATCAATCATAAATCTCCTGATCGGCCGATGTATCCAGTGACTGACCTTTGACTGACCTCGTGAGCCTGCGAGAAAAGGCTTCTAGCGATCCAGCTCCCCGGCGATGATGTTGAGCGATCCCAGCGTGGCGACCAGATCGGCGAGCATGCTCCCACAGACCATCCTTGGGAACGCGGACAGGATGGGAAAACAGGGGGGTCTGACCCGGACCCGGTAGGGGTGCCCGCTCCCGTCCGAGACGATGTAGAACCCCAACTCACCGTTCGCCCCCTCGGTGCAGTGGTAGATCTCGCCCTTCGGAGGCTTCACCCCTTCCATGATGAGCTTGAAGTGGCGGATCAGGGCCTCCATCTCATTGCCCGTGCGGGACTTGGGGGGAAGGACCACGTCGGGGCGATCGACGTTGATCGGGCCCTCCGGGAACGTATCGAGAACCTGATCGACGATCCGGCGGCTCTGGCGCATCTCTTCCATTCGGACAAGATAACGCGCGTAGTTGTCCCCTTCGGTCCGGGTGGGGATTTCGAAATCGAGCTGGTCGTACCCGAGGTAGGGCTGCGCCCTGCGCACGTCGTAGGAGACTCCGCTTGCCCTAAGACAAGGACCGGTGAAAGCGTAACTGATCGCGTCACTTTTGGAGATGACCCCTACTCCGGACATCCTGTCGATGAAGATGCGGTTGTTGGTCAGGAGACGATCCACCGTGGCGATGGCCTCATCGATTCCGGGCAAAATCGACCTGGCCTGTTCGACGAACCCTTCGGGCGCGTCGGCGGATAGTCCTCCGATCCGCGTGAACGACGTGGTCAAGCGGGCCCCGCAGATCGCCTCGATGAGGCCATAGATCTCCTCGCGCGGCCTGAAGAAGTACCAGAAGTTGGTGAGCGCGCCGATGTCGACCGCGTTTGCGCCGATGCAGACCAGGTGGTCCATGATCCGGGAGAGCTCGTTGAACAGGATCCGGATCGCCTTGCACCGCGGCGTGACCTCGATGCCGAGCAGCCTCTCCACGGCCAGTGCGAACCCGGTGTTGTTGATCATCGCCGAACAGTAGTTGAGCCGATCCGTGTAGGGGATCACCTGCGTGTACGTCCCCTGCTCGGCCATCTTTTCGAAAGCCCGGTGGAGGTAGCCGATTTCGGTGGTGCACTGGAGGATCGTCTCGCCATCCAGCTCGACCGAGAAGCGGAAAGTGCCATGGGTGGCCGGGTGGGAGGGGCCGACGTTCAAGACCATCCGGCTGTCGAGATAGTCCCTGGGCAGATCCGCGAGATCGATGGTGGTCATCCGTGGCGGGCTTGGTGGTCGGGCCCATCGGTGGGTCCGATGATGGGCTGTCTCCTGGTCGCGGGGTAGTCCTTGCGCAAGGGGTGCCCTTCGAACCCCTCGTACATCAGGATCCGCCGCGGATCGGGATGGTTCTCGAATCGAACGCCGAACATGTCGAAGATCTCGCGCTCGAACCAGTCGGCCGAGCCGTAGAGGTGCGTGGCCGATGGCAGACCTGGCTCCTGATCGTCGGCTGCCACCTTGAGAAATATGCGGTTGCCGGTGGAGAGCGAATACAGATTGTAGATCACTTCGAACCGTTGCGGACGATCGGGATAATCGACGCAGGTCTCGTCCATCAGAACGTCGAAGAGATGCTCATCCTTCAGATGACGGAGGACGTCCGACAGGCTCCTCGCCTCGACCCACAGGCAGACGTCGCCCACGGGCCCCGGACCTTCTCGCACGGTCGAGGCGAACAGCTCTTTCACCTTCAGCGCCACGTCGGCCGTTGAGGGGTTCTTCGTGGTCGTGTCATTCATTTTCCACTCGCTCGTCTTGGCTCGAAGACAGGTCAAAAAAGCGGTGCGTGCGGCTCTCTGTCAATCTTCTTCTGGAGCTCGACAATCGCGCCCAGCACGGCTTCGGGACGGGGGGGACAACCGGTGATGTAGACGTCGACCGGGATGAGCGTGTCGATCCCCTGTACTGTGGCGTAGTTGTCGTAAAAACCGCCGGAGGAGGCGCAGACCCCCATGGAGATGACCCACTTCGGCTCGCACATCTGCTCGTAGATCGTCTTGAGGACCGGGGCCATCTTGCAGGAGATCGTGCCCGCCACGATCAGGACGTCGGCCTGGCGAGGAGAGAACCGGACCACCTCCGCGCCGAACCGCGCCAGGTCGTAGTGGCTCGAGACCGCGGACATGAACTCGATGGCGCAGCAGGCGGTTCCGAAGGGCATCGGGTAGAGGGAGTTCTTTCGTCCCCATTTGAGGACCTCATCGACCGTTGTCGTGAGGAACGAACCCTCGCCGAAGATCTTTTCTACTCCCACTCCAGCGCCCCTTTTTGCCACGCGTAACCCAGCCCTAGGGCCAGGACGGTCAGAAAGGCGCACACCTCGACCAGGCTTGCGATACGCACCTGCGGGTCTCGGAAGAAGTAGACCCAAAGATACAGGAACACGACCTCTACGTCGAACAGGATGAACAGGAGGCCGATCAGGAAGTACCGCACGTGGACGCGGTCGCGAGCCCCACCCGTGGGGACCACCCCACACTCGTAAGGTGCGAGCTTTTCGGGGGTGGGTCGTTTGGGCCCGAGAAGGTGATCGACCGTGAGAAGGAGCGCCGAGACGAACACCGAAAATCCAAGGAGCAGTGCGACCGGAACAAAAGAGGAACTGTTCATCAAGGCATCCACGAGCGGCTCCCCGAGCTGACGTTTGGGCATCCTACCATTCCCTTGGGGAGATGTCGAGGGCGGCTCGAGGATAGGAGTCCTTGAGCGCTCGATCCGATGTGTCTATAGTGGGGGACGGAGATCTCGTCCTGGGCGTCAAGATCGACTTCTTGGCGCGTCCCTGACCACCAACAGGTTCCCGATGGCTTTGTCCTGCTCCCTTGGTCCGGCCGCCGGCCCAACAGATCCGCTTCGTGGTGCACGTGCTCTGGTAACCGGCGGCGCGACTCGCCTTGGCCGTGCCACGGCTCTGGGGCTTGCATCCAAAGGATGCCACGTCGTCATCCATTACCACAGGTCCATCGACGAGGCCCAGGAGCTCTCGCTCCTCTTGAAGGCTCAATCGGTCGACGCCTGGCTCGTCCAGGCCGATCTTTCCGTCCCTGACCAGGCGGAGACCATGTTCCGGCGCGCCGTGGAAATGGCCGGCCCGATCGACCTTCTCGTCAACAACGCGTCCACGTTTCCGGAAAGCCGTCTCTCGTCGGTGACCTGGGAGGAGATGGAGGAAAACCTCCGGGTGAACGCGGTCTCGCCGTTCATCCTGAGCCGGGCCTTTGCGGCCCAGGGTCGGGAGGGCTCGATCGTGAATTTCCTCGACAGCCGGGTCGTCGACTACGATGCGGCACACGTGGCCTACCACCTCTCCAAACGCATGCTCTTCACCTTCACCCGGATGATGGCGCTGGAGTTCGCGCCGCTCGTCCGGGTGAACGCGGTGGCACCCGGACTGGTGCTTCCTCCGCACGGGGAAGATGTCTCGTACCTCGATGCGCGTGTCAAAAGCATTCCCCTCCGAAAGCACGGTGATGCCGACGACGTCGTGGAGGCCGTGCTCTTCCTTCTGGCGAGCGACTTCATCACGGGGCAAGTTCTCTTCGTGGATGGCGGTCGTCACATGAGAAACTGCGTCTACGGCTAGAAATACGACTGGAGACCGCCTCGACGACGGATGTCGAGCGTGGCGCAGTGGAACGCCCCACCAAAGGGGATGAAATCCATGAACGCGCAGGGGATCGGCTTGAAGCCCCAGTCCTTCAGGGCTCGGATCATCGTCTCCTGGGACTTCTCCACGATGACCCGTTCGGTATCGAGCATCAGGACGTTCATGTGGATCCACACGCTGCACATCGCAGCGGTCTCATTGAACCACCCGCTGTTGACCATCACCGGTTCCGGAGCGATCAGCTTGTCCCAGCTCTTCAGGATCGGAGGCAGCGCCTTGACGTCGCAGTACAGGGGATTGACCAGCACCTTGCCGGGTGCCAGGGGGAGGAACGTGGTGTCGATGTGCATCCGCTTCTTGGACAGGCACGGGATCTCGTGGACACGGTACGCGTTGCCCAGATGGCGTCGAACCCATTCGATCCCGGCCTGGTTGGTCACGTTGCTCTGCTGGACAAAGAGGTCTCGACCGCAGCGAACGAAGTCCGCGGCATCGAACACGATCTCGGTCTCTCGGATCGCGAAGCGCATCTCCTCGTCGTCACGCGGAACAGTGTAGTCCGGGTCGAATAGCGTGTCCGCCAGGAGCGGTCTCGGAGCACAGGTCCAGCGCGCGCCCTTGCGGAAGTATTCCTGAAAGAGCGAGTAATACGCGTCGGCGGTGAAGTAGTGGCTGCGCCAGGACATCGGCGATGTGATGATGTCGTCCCCCACTACCAGAAAGCAGTCCCTGGGACAGGAAGCGGTGTATCCTCTGCTCTTCCAGTTCGGAGTGGCGAACGACCGCCCATGATCCACGAGGTCAGGACGCCGAACGGTCACACCTTCCGCCTCGAGGATGTGGATAAACTCCTCCAGCTCCCGCTGAGCCGGTCCAAGGATGAACCGGCGTGGCCAGTACTTGTAGTGCTGAAAAAAGCCGATCAGGGTGTAGAGCTTGTGAGGGATGCACCCGAGCATGGATCTCTGCTTCTGAGGAACGATGGTCTCCTCCAGACGGCCCACGACGACCTCTTCCAAAGGATCCCATTCGTTGAAAGAGTTCACCACTCCGGAGCCAGCCTGAATGTCCGTGGTCTGGGGGGACTGTTCCGCAGTCTGTTCCGCATCCATTCTCAAGTCTTCCTCTCTCCACGAAGGTCTTTTCTGTCGGCCATGGGGCTTGCGAAAAACCCCTTCCCGGAGCAGTAGGCCGCGTACTTGCCCAGGAGGGCGGCGTCGATCCGAGCGCATCCGATTCCGGTTGGGGCCAGAATTCGGGAGATGTTCGCGGTGTCAAAGTGAGCCTGTTCCAGATACACTGTCTCGTTGCGAAAAAACACCATCATCGAGGTGAACGGAGAATGGTACGGTCTGTCGTCGACTGTGACTTGGCCGGTCGAAAACAGGTCGATGTACTCATCGGTGGGAATCGACCGGATCTCGTAGCCGACCTCCTTGAGTGAATCCATCACGTCGTCGAACGTCCTCCGATGCGGATTGATGAGATGAACGGTCGTCCCGAGGGCCTCGGGGCAATCCAGAAGATGGACCATCGCCTCGGCCACGTAATCCACGGGGGTGACCAGGAAATTTTCAGGACGCAAAGGGGCAAGCCCGGTATCCACCGCGGTCTTCAGGATGCTGTAGTACATACTGCGGAGATGGGTCTCGAAGAGAGGATAGGCTCCGGTCTTCGAGTCCCCCATCACGTCCCCCAACCGGACCACGATCGAGCGTTGCCCCTTTGTCTTCGCGAGCAGACCCAGGAGACGCTCGCACTCGTACTTCGATCTGTGGTAGTTCAGCCCGAGGAAAAATTGGCCCCGCTCCAGGTCGGACTCGAGGAGAGTGACGTCCTCGTAGATCTTGCTGCCGAACACTCCATACGTCGAGGTAAACATCAGAGGGAGACCGAACTCGGCCGTGATCGTCGCGAGGTTGGCGAGGCCCTCCACGTTGACCCTTCGCAGGCTCTCGTATTTCGACAGGAATCGAATGAGCCCGGCACAATGAATGACGAATCCGACTTCGCGTCCGATCCGAACCCACAGCTCGCGATCCAGACCGCAAGCGGGCTTTGTGAGCTCTCCGGAGAGCGCCACGACCCGGTTCTGCCAGTCGACCGGCAGGAGGTGCCCATCGTCGTAGACCGTGAGGATCCTCCGCATCCTTTCCAGGGCCGAGACTCCGTCCCGATCCCGGACCAGGCAGTACACGCGCCGATCGGTTCGCGCAAGGAGTTCGAGGAGAACCCGGCCGCCGATCACTCCCGTGACACCGGTGAGAAGGATCGCTCGGCCTGTCACCTGATGTGCCATGCTTTTGATCGGCCCCTAAAAGCCGCCCTCCATGGGAATCACGGAGCCGTTCAAATAGTCGGTTCGGCACGTGGAGAGGAACACGACCAGCTCGGCCAGTTCTCGAGGTTCTCCGTAGCGCCTGACGGGAATCATCGAGCGGATCAACTTGTCTTCCTCCGGATGACGCCGGAAATACTCCTCTTGCATCCGTGAGTGGAAGATGCCCGGGGCGACCGCGACCACGGAAATGCCGAACGGTCCCAGCTCCCTTGCCCAGGCCTGGGTCGCGGCGATCACCCCAGCTTTCGAGGCCGCGTACGCAGACGCGCTGGAGAAGCCATGCCAGGCGGCCGCGGAGGCGACGTTGATCACCCGTCCGTAGCGGTGGCGGAGCATCAGCGAGGAGAATGAGCTGACGCAGTGGAAGACTCCGAGCAGGTTGACCTGCACGACTCGACTCGCCACGGCGGCGCTGCCCGGCAGAAGGATCGAGCATTCCTCGAACACGCCCGCGTTGTTGATCAGGACCGATACGTCTCGTTTCTCCCGACCGATCCACGAGGCTGCCGCCTCGACGCTCTTGGGGTCGGTGACGTCCATTTCCACGATCTCAAGACGATCGCCGTGCTCGGCCAGCTCCGACTGGAGAACCTCGAGAGACTGTCTCGACAGATCGCACGCGGATACGAAGAACCCTGCCTCGACCAGTCCGAGGACGATCGCTCGACCAAGATCTCCGGCTGCTCCGGTCACCACGGCCACACGCTCTTTCAAGGCGCCCACTGCCTCCATCCGTTCTCCGACGTCAGAAATCCGCACCCACGGCGTCGAACGCGTCCTTTGCGTCCTCGAACGCCCCGTCAATCCGTTCCTGGAAAAACTCGAGGTCGACGGCATCGAACATCAGATTGCAGTACATTCGAGAAACGGGAGAAAAGAGAATGCCGTGGTGTCGGGCCGCGTTGGTCACGAGGTTGTCGCGGATGAGCTGGTCGGTATCGATCTCCTCGCTCCGGGCAACCGGAGTGGCACGCGTGTGAAACACCAAGGCCGTGGGGACTCCCTGAACGGACAGGGGGATCCCTCGTTCCCGGGCCGCCTCGACGAGCAACTGCCCGATTTTCGTCAAGAACCCCCCCATCCTCATGTAACAATCAGGGTTTCGTTCGAGCAGCTCGAGCGTTGCGTTGACGGCCGCCATGCCCAGAGGGTAACCGTTGAAGGTTCCTGCGTGAACGACCTTCATCTGGGTGTAGAGGCTCATGATCTCTTTTTTCCCGGCGATGGCCGACACCGGAACCACGCCGCCCGCCATCGCCTTCCCGAAGACCGTGAGATCTGGAGTTACTCCTGTCAGCGACTGGACGCCGCCGATCGCCACCCGGAAGCCGGTGATGACCTCATCGAAGATGAGAACGATCCCGTGCCGGTCACAGAGGTCGCGAACGGCCTGAAGGTATCCCTCTTTCGGCAGGATGCCGCCTCCATTGATGCAGATCGGCTCCATGATGACGGCCCCGATCTGGTCGCCGTGTTTTTCGAGCAGTCGCGAGAACGCGTCGACATCGTTCCAGGGGATCAGGAACGATTGAGCTTCCAGGATTCCAGGGGCCCGCCCCTCGGTCCCGAAGTGGTCCCCGGGATCTTCGACCGGATGGTCCACGGCGGGATGGTGCGAGACCCCCCCCATGATGTTGTCGGAGTTTCCGTGGTAGTGCCCGACGAACCGGACGAATCGAGGCTTTCCGCTGTAGGCCCGGGCCAGGCGGATCGCGTTCTGGACAGCCTCGGTTCCGCTCAGGGAGAACCGGACCATTTCCGCGGACGGCACGAGTCGGACGATCCTCTCGCAGACCTCGGCGTCTATGTCTCCGATGTCCACGGAGAGCGCCTTGTCGAATGCCCGCCTCAGCGCGTCCGTATACTCCGGGTGGGCATGCCCGGTGATCAGGGCGCCGAATTTGCAGAAGAGGTCGAGATACTCGTTGCCGTCGATGTCGAACACACGAGCTCCCTGTCCACGGCTGCACGGGAGGCACGTCTCGGCTCCGGTCAGGTGAAAGTTGTAGTGGACCGCGCCGGGGAGGACCTCCCTCAAGCGTTTCACGTACTGCAACGTCAGCTTCCGCTGGATCTTCATCGAGGGGCGACCTCCGTGGCCCGGCGATCGATCCCTGTCGGAACCAACCGCATCCCGCCGTCCTCACACATCGTGATGATCCGACCCTCGTGGCTCACTTCCACCTGGTATCGGATGGACGGCGAAGGTTCTCTCCGGATCTCTTTGACCGTGAACCGGTACTCCAAGACCCCCTTGCCGGGTGGCACAGCTCCGCGGAATCGCACCCGGGTGGTGAGTCCGAAGATGGGAGACCTCCTGCACGGTCCAAGCCCCCGGTGAGCGCCGAGGAAACAGAGAGTGAATCCGGCGATCTGGGTGAACCCCTCGGCGATCAGGACGCCGGGCAGGACAGGATCGTTTCGGAAATGACACGCATACGCCCACAGATCCGGAGAGAGGTCGTACTCTGCCAAGACCTCTCCTAGGCCGAACCGTCCCCCCTGCGGGTCGACGCGACGGATCCTCGAGACCATCCGCAGGTCGGGGGAACACAGGGGAAGCCGTGTTCCAGAGCCGTATGCCGTCCCAAAACACCGGTCGAGGTCCCCCTCGATCAGCGCGGCCAGATCTTCTTCGGAAAACGACCGCTTCGAGCATTCGTGCTCCGGTTCGACGAAAAACGGGGACGCTTCGCCGCGGGTCTCCTTCCTCTCGATCCGTGGACCCAACGATAGCGCGGATTTCGAGAGGGCACGCGTTGATCCGGCCAGAGACGAGTCGGGAAAGAACCCCGAATGGATGTTCGAGTGGATGATCTGTCGTTCTCCTTCATAGCAGTCGTACTCGAAATGACAGAGGAGCCCTTTCGCGAGCCGTGCGAACGACGTGACCCTCGCCACTCCGCGGATCGTCGCCCCTCCTCGGGGGAGCTCTCCCACGAAGGTGTGGGCGCTGTCGGTGAGCCGGTAACGAACCGTCTCCGGCATCAGCAGGTCCACTCCGATGTGCAGGAAACCCAGCAGGACCGCGTGCGAGGACTCCGTGACGATCAGAGACGTGATCTCTCCGTTCGTCACGTAAAGGCCGGTTCGCGGGATATCGTACTCCCACTCGATGACGAACGGTTCGAGCTGGCCTTTGCGGGAGTCGAGCCGGAGGACACGGCTGACAAAGAGAAGCGGAGGCGATGGGGGGCGTGATCGAGTCAATCGATCGTCCAGATCCGAGTAGTCCGGCCCGAACACGTCGGATACCCGTCCGGAGTCCAGTTCGAGGATCTGCGAGGAGTCGAGCACGACCCGAGGCAAAGGGGGCCTCACCATCCCCTCGGAAGAGGACGACCGCGCATCGAGAGCCAGGATGAGCTCCTCTGCGAGCAAGGCCTCACGAAGCCGTGCCAGCCCCACGGTGTCCGACCGCAGATAGGCGAGCTGGAGCTCTGCGTTTCTAGTGACGAGCCGCAGCAGGGAGTCTCTCCTCGAACGCAAGGATCCCATCTCACGCGTCCTTTTTCCAGGGCCGAAGCGGTTTTGCAAGAACGGTCAGTTGAATGCCCGTCCAGCGAGCGAACAGTCGTCCGTCCTCTCCGTGGACGTCACAGTCCGCGACGATCTCCCCCTTCGAGGAAGATCGGATCCGTGTGGTCACGAAGAAATCGTGATCGAAACAGAGCGGCGCGAGCCTCTCGAGACTCTTCACGACCAGCGGCAGACACAGGGCGCCCCTCTCGGAGCGGCACCAGATCAGGGTATTGTGAAGCTCGACGTCCGAGATGTACGGGTTGAACGAGGTGACGGGAAAGTTTCCCCTCTTCTCGATCGGCACGGTGAGGATCCGGCATCGGGACACGATCGTCTCCGCGTCAGGCTTGTGCCATGCCCGCACGCCCGCGAACGTCGGGCCGTGGAACAGAAGACCCTTTTCGCCGTAGAGTCCGCCCGGTTCGCCCTCGCGCGGGAGTTCGATCTTGTCCGTGCGGGCCTCCGGGACTGCGCGGCCCACAGGACGAAACGTCAGCCGACCACCGAACCGTTTGCGCTCGATGATCCTCCTCTTCTTCTCCTCCAGGCTCGAGACCGCGATCTCCAGGACAGGCTCTTCCCCGGCACTCACGACCTCAGCGCGAACCCGGAAGGTCGAGTCCTGCGACCCATCGAAGAGGATCCCGGAGTAGACCTGGAAATCGTTGATCGAAGCAACTTCGTATCGCGGCAAGAGCCCCTCCCCGACGCGGCTCATCCAACCGATCTCGCAGGTGATCGGCAGGACCGGCTTCTCGTTGATCACGTGATCTTTGAGAAACGGATTCTCTTCGAGCCGGAGTCGGGTCTCGATCTCGAAGACCTTCCCGACCAAAGGAGTCGTAATCTCCGGACGATAGTCACCGGCCCCGCAGATGAGAACCTGAGGCCTCGATCGCCCTTGGTCCGAAAGGAGTTCGTTCGCCAGGCAGCCGGGCCCTTCTTCCTTGGGGATCAGCACGATCCCCCGCTGCTCGTAGAGCCTCCTGTGGAGAGGCGTGACCATGCCGCTCTCCCACGGACCCCACGCGATGGAAACCGTCTGCACGTCCGGTGCGAGGGCCCGGGCCGCGAGGGCGAATGAGTCGAGCGTTGCGTTGGCGTAGGCGTAATCGGTCTGTCCGATGTTCCCGAACTGACCCACCACGGACGAGAAGAGCATCAAAAACCTGGGGGGTGAGCCCAGCGCAGACAGGAGGTTCACGAGGCCGAACACCTTGGGGGACACGACGCTCTCGAAGTCCGTGTCCGTCTTGCTCGAGAGCTTCCGGTCCGCCAGCACGCCAGCGCCGTGGATGATTCCGGTGATCGGGCCGAGTCGAGCCTCCACGTCCCGGATCGTCGACGCGACCCGATCCGCGTCTGTCACATCGCAGCCGATGTACTCGGCCGTGGAGCCGGTTTTCTCGATCCTTGCCAGGGTCTGGCGGATGTCCCGAAGGTTGGTGACCTGCCGGAAAGCCCTCTCGATGTCGATCGGCTTCGTCGGTCGTACGTCCCGGAGGTTCGCGACGAACGCGCGCTTCAGCTCGGCCTCTCCCCTGATCCCCACGGCCCACTCCGGTTCCTCCGGAGAGAGCGAAGAGCGCCCCATCAGGACGAACCGGGCCGTCAGTCGATTCGCCAGAGCCACGGCGCAGTCAGCACAGATCCCGCGTCCGCCTCCGGTCACGACGAACACGGGTCTGGGATCGGAAGGATTGCCAGCCAGTCGGTCTGGGAAAGCGATCTCCTTTGGGAGGGAGGCGAGGACCCGCTCGAGGCCGAATCTGCCGGTCGGTCCTCGTCCGACTTCGACCCGTCCCCGGTCAAAGTGCGCGAGCTCCTCGCACACAGCCTCGGCCGCATCGGTAGGAGCCCATCCGCAGGCAACGTCGATCATCCGGCACGTCACCGTTCCCCGCCACTCGGCGACCAGCGACCGGACGAGCCCCAAGAGCCCCAGTCCGGAGATTCCACCGAAACGGCCTCCCGAATGTCCCAGTGCTCCGTCGCAGCGCACCACGCTGGCAAAGAAAGCTTGGCCCGTCTCCCCGGCCGAAACGAGCTGGGGCTCCAGGATCTTGGCCATCCGAAAAACGGCCCGGCCCAGATCGAGGTCGTCCTGGGTGAGGAGCGTGGCCAGCGTCTCGGGCGGAGGTCTCATCGGGTGAACGTGGATGAACCCGGCCACAGGACCGTGGCGATCCACGATCGCAGAGACAGCCTGCCTCAGATCTTCCTCGCGAGTCCCTGAAAGGTCCACGACGCACGTCTGTTCCGGAACCTTGTCCGGCCGGGGAGCCAGACGTTCGGGCCACCGCATCAGGATCGCCGCTTGATTCCGCCGCTCGAGGGCGCGAACCAGCGCAAGACCGACACCGGAGCCGTCATCGGTCACGATCCAGGTGAGCTTTCTCGAGAACGTGCTCAAAAGGGGCTCTGGTGGCGGCAGGGCTGTTGCGGTCACCACGAAACTTTCCGGCCCCTTCCCCACGAGGGGAGGCGCTGGCGGTCCTGTCAGGACTTTTTTTTTATCGCCTCGAGGGCCTGGCGTAGGGTGCGGATCTCGTCCGTCTGTTCGACCTCGACGTTGAGATCGGGGTACTCCTTCGCGAGCGCCACGAGGATCTGTACCCTCTTGATCGAGTCGATGCCCAGATCAGCCTCGACGTCCATGTCGAGATTGAGGACATCCGCGGGATAACCGGTCATTTCGCTGACGATCGCGACCAGCCTTTGCCCCAGCGCCTCGAAATCGAGCGGCTTGGCCGGAGAAGCGCCAGGCGCCGTGGAAACCGGGCGATCGCCGGCTCCTGTCCTGCCGGAGGATGTGGATAATTCGACGGAGACCAGCCCTGGGCGAACCGGTTCCTCCGCCGGGGGCGCGGTCCACTGGGATGGCGAGGACGAAGGCCGAGGGGCGGGCTTCGTAGGAGGATGCTCCAAACGGGCTTCTCTCCCGAGATTCGCGGTCGCACGGACGGCAGATCTCTGCGCCGGGGCTCGAACGGGTCTCGCGTTCTCACCCGACCCCTCTGCCAGCTCGATCAAGGCCAACTGGTTTTGCAGGTACCCGTCGTGGGCGTGCGCATAGGCCTCGAGATTCTTCTCGACGAGGCCCAGGGTGCGATCCAAAAGATCGATGACCTTGCCGAGATCGCCGCTCTGTCCGAATCTCTCGAGGAGAAGAGCCTGTTTTTCGACGAGACTCGAGATCAGCTCCACGTGTTTGGCCTGGTTGAGATGGAACTCGTGGTGGACGTTGGCCAGAAGCACGCGCGCATCGGTCTGGTCGTTCATGTCGTCGGTCTCTCGACAAGCCGGGGCTTCGAGTCTCCCCCTACGGGTTTCTACACGATCCGGACTCGACATGCAAGGCTCGGATGATCTCTTTCGGATGGCGACAGACTCTTGTCTTTGCGGCTCTCCAAGAGGGTTATCTTGGGAGTTGGGGCTTTGCCCCAGACCCACCCCTCGAGCCGAGCGCGGCTCTTCTCGACCCCACAAAGAAGAGGAGACTCTGGTGGGTGCTTCGCTTCTTGGCATTTCGTTCTCTGGGGCGGACCGCGTTTTGAGCACGCCCTGCCGGGCCGCGAGAGTGCGAGGATTGAGATAGGTTCCCCCGTTCAGCTCGATCGAAACGGATGACTTCCTCGCGGGATCGGACACGCATGGGCGGCCGTACGGATCGATCGGCGCCGTCACCATACCGAGGACGACCAGCCGGGCGATGGTCCGCTTGAACGTGACCGCGGCCTCTGGTCCGGAACCCGGATCCACGGCCACGACCTCCACCTCGTTCTCTCCGAGGATCTCCCGGATGAGGTTCGCGAGGATGGCTTTGGGGCCGATCTCGACGAACACCCGGACGCCGTCCCGATGGGCGGCCTCGACCGATTGGAGGAACCGGACCGGTTCGACGAGCTGCCGGACCAGGAGCTTCCGGATCGTATCCGGAGCTTCCGGATAGCAGGCGGCCTCGACGTTGGAATAGATGGGGAATGAAGCCCGACCGAAGATCACCTTCCCGAGGGCCTGACGGAAAGGCGCGACCGCTTCCTTCATGAGCGGGGTGTGGAAGGCGGCCGAGACCGAGAGCAACACGGTCTTGATCCCGGCGGCTGAAAGTTCTTCTCGCAGACTGTCGATCGCCTTGGCCAGACCTCCGACGACCGTCTGTCCGGGGGTATTGCTGTTCGTGATCCAGACGTTTTCCCGCCCCGCGAGTCGCTCTCGGACTTCTTCGGCAGACAGTCTGACGGCGAGCATCTCGGACCGGACGGAAGACTTTCCGGCCAGGGACATCGCCTTGCCTCTCTGGACGACCAGATCGAGATATCCCGCCTCGTCGAGAACCCCGGCGGCCCACAACGCCGTGAGCTCGCCGAAGCTGTGCCCGATGGCGAAATGCGGCGAGAAACCCGCTTTGAAGAGGATCCGTGACAGACCCAGGCTCATCGCGCCGACCGCTGCTTGAGCGAACTCGGTGCGAGTGAGGCGTTCGATCTGCTGACGAGCCGTGTCCGGATCGAACGAGGGAGGGGGAAACACGATCGAGGACACGGGCTCGAGCCCCTGATCGACCAGCGCGCCATCCATGAGGGCAAACGCCTCCCGCAGTTCAGGGTACAGGCAGGCCAGTTCGCACCCCATCCGGATGTATTGACTGTTCTGTCCGGGGAACAGGACCGCCGCTTTGACCTCGGGCGACGGCTGTTTCTCCCGGTAGGGAAGCCCCGGAGCGATCTCCCTGCAAGCGGCATTGTCTGCCGGGATCCCGGCAGCGATCCGAAGAAGGAGATCCCGGGCTTCAGTCGGACTCGAGAACACGAAGCCCACCCGTGCGTGCGAGGGGTCGATCTTCCTTTCCTGGAAAGGGTCGAGGACGGTCCGGAGATCGCTTGGCCCTTTGGTTTCGGAGACGACCTTCGCGAGCTCGGCGCACTGCGCGGCCAGCAGAGCCGGCGTGGGGGCGGAGAGGATCGCGATCCTCGAACGATCCGCCATCCGGCCCGGGGCCGTCAGCTCACGGTCGGCTTCTTCGAGGATCGCGTGGTAGTTGGCTCCACCAAATCCCATCGAGCTCACCGCGGCCCGGCGGGGCTCCCCGCCAGGAGGACGGATCCACGGGCGCACCTTGGTGTTCAGGTAGAACGGGCTTTTTTCGAACTCGAAGGCGGGATTGGGCTTGTTCACGTGGATCGTGGGCGGCAGGATCTTCTGGTGTAGGGCGAGCGCTGTCTTGACCAGAGAGGCCGCTCCAGCGGCCGCCCGCAGGTGTCCGATCTGAGACTTGACGCTTCCCAGCGCCACGGACTGGCGCGTTGCACCAGCCTGTCCGTAGACGTGGGAGAGGGCTTTGAATTCGCATTGATCGCCCGTGGTCGTGCCCGTTCCGTGCGCCTCGACGAGCTGGATCCGAGAGGGGGCGACGCCCGCGTTCTGGTACGCCCTTTCCAGAGCTCGTCGCTGCCCCTCGAACCGGGGAGCATAGATGCTCTTCCCGTGACCGTCGCTCGACGAGCCGACCCCTTTGAGGACCGCATAGACGCGATTCTTGTCCCGGTTCGCGTCGGCAAGACGTTTTAACACCAGGATACCGATGCCGTCTCCCAGGGTGATCCCATCAGCATCGACATCGAACGGTCGGGAAGCACCGGACCGTGACAGAGCCGGGGTCTTGGAGAACGCCACGTACGGGATGAGGGACAGGTCGACTCCGACCCCTCCGGTCAAAACCACGTCCGAGGAACCGGAGGTGAGTTCGAAGCAGGCGATCTTCACCGCTGCCAAGCTGGCGGCGCACGCGGCATCGACGACGCAGCTCATCCCCCCCAGGTCGAATTGGCTCGCGATCCGCCCGGCCACCACGTTCGCGAGCATGCCGGGCAGGCTCTGCTCGTTCCACTCCGGATAGAACGTGAGAAGCTTGTCCGCGAGCATGCGAGCCCGCTCCTCTGTCATCCCGCTATTCCGCAGGATTTTGACCCAGTGAGGAGCGTCGAGCCTCGTCGTCAAGGGGTAGATCGTATTGCCCACGGACGAAACTCCCAGGATCACGGACGTCTTTTCGCGCAACGCGGCCGGAGCTTTGACAAGATCCGCGTCGACCAAGGCTTGCCGCGCAGCCACCAGGCCCAGGAGCTGTATGGCGCTGATACTCTCCACGGCGGCTGGGGGGATGCTAAACTCCACGGGATCGAACACTGTCGAGGGGATGAACCCGGCCGCCTTGCTGTACGTCTTGTCTCGAACCATCGGATCGGGATCGTGGTGGTCCTCGATCCGCCAGAAGCCGGTGAAATCGTCGTTGGGATTGGGTGGGATCTCCTCCACGCAGTCACGCCCGAGGATCACGTTCTCCCAGAACTCCTCGACGGTGGAGGCCTTGGGAAACAATCCCCCGAGGCCGACGATGGCGATCGACCCGTCCCGTGCGCTGCTATCGTTCTCCATGCAAACCTTTCCGATTCCCGGCCAAAAAGCCGGATTACCCCTTCATCAACTCGATGATCCTGCCGAACTTCGACGCGACAGCGGGAGAATGCGTCACACACACGATCGTGTTCTTTTCGAACAGCTCGAAGATCTGGTTGAGAATCTCGCCCTCGGTGACCCGGTCCAGAGCCGACGTAAACTCATCCAGAAGAAGGATCTCCGGGTCGCGCACCAGCGCGCGTGCCAGCGCGAGCCTCTGTCTCTGCCCTCCGGAGAAGTCCGCACCTTTTGCTCCGATCACCGTGTCGTATTTCTCGGGCAGCGAATCGATGAAGTCATGGATCCTGGCGTGTCGGGCCACCTCGACGATCCGGTCGAGCGGCACGTGATACCACCCCAGCGCGATGTTCTCACGGATGCTCATCTTGAAAAGGTGGGGGTTCTGGCCAGCCAACGCGAAGAACTGCAGATAGAAAGGAAGGCTATACTTCCCGATGTCACGCCCACCCAGGAGGATCGTGCCCGCCGTGCACGTGAGCCGCCGGGTCAGAAGGTTCAAGATCGTCGTCTTGCCCGCTCCGCTCGGTCCCACGATCGCGACCTTTTCTCCGGGCGCGATGACCAGATCGAACTCTCTGAGCACGGAACGTCCTTGGTTGGTGCAGTAACACACATTCCGGAACTCCAGTCGAACGGTCTCGGGTGTTTCCTCGATCCCCTTCATTTCGAGGACCGGTGTCTCCGGGTACTCGAGGATCTCCAAGACCCTGTTCACGAGAGGACCGGCTTGAACGAGCCTGGTCAGCCCCTCCAGCACTTCGTTGACGTACAGCATGATCGCGGCGGCGATCGATACGTAGGCAGCGATGGTGCCGATCGAGAAGCCCGGGACGTTCAGGCAGTGGAACGTCCCACCCATCACGATCGGGAGGAAGCAGACGAGGAGGACGAGACCTTCGCTCGTCCCGAGCATCCAGTCGCCGAGCGTCAAGGAACGGATGTTCTCGCTCGTGAACCGCGAGGCTGCCTCGGAACATCTCCGGACCGACTGATCGGTCTGTTGATGAAACCGGAGGTCCTCGGATCCGGACAGGGTGTCCATCAGAGTGTCGGTCAGCTCGGACAGCTCGCGTCGGGCTCTGGTAGACGCGTTGGTGATCGGTCTCTCGAACATGGCGAGTAGGATGAAATAGGCGGGCAGAGAGAGCAGCACAAGGCTGCCGAACCTCCAGTTCCAGACGAGCATGAAGACCGTCATGACGAGAACCTGGATCAGGAAAGCCGATGGGATGATGATCGATTGATGGAACAGCTCCGACAGTCGATCTATGTCGTTGGACAGCCGCGTAAGCACGTCACCTGGTTCGTAACGGACCCTAAACTCCGGGGGTTTTCTCAAGACCGTGCCCACCAGGGTCGTTCTCAAATCCAGGAACGCATTCTCACAGGCCCGTACGCAATAGACCGTCTTCACCAGGCCCAAGAGATAGTAGATGATCGTACTGCTCAGAGCGAGGGCGGAGTAGACGAAAAAAATCCGGAGATCCTTGTTCGGCAGCGCCTCATCGAGGATCCTTTGGGTGAGAAAGGGAGGGGCCAGCGCGAAGAGCGAAGCGAGGAAGTATGCCAGGAAGCCGAAGAGGAGGTCTTTCTTGTGTTGGGCCAGGCTCGGACCGAGCACACGCCAGAGACCGCGGAGGGTCTGGGCGGTCGAAGATGAGATCTGCACGTGCCTCCGATCAAAAATCGCACGGGCAAGGAGACCTGGTCAGCCTGTAAAACCACAACATCCCAGGTAAGTCATCTCCCCCCCTGATCCCCCATCCGCACCCCGTCTGCGGCATCAGATCACCGACTCACCGCCTGTCGAAGATCGTCCAGTTCGAGGCCGGGTCGGTGCCTTTCGTGTCAAGGCCGGCGTAGACTCGCCACTCGTGTCTGGCGTTCTTTCCGCAGTAGGTCTTCTGGACATCCATGGAAAGAGCGAAGCTGCCTTCGAACAGGTACTCCTTGCCGGCGAGCAGCGACTGGGCCGGGGCAATATTGACCTCTGTCCTGAAGGTCGTCTCGCTGAGGGTCTTCTCCGTCTCCTCGTCGGAGTTTTGCTCCTTGATCTTGTACTTCACGGTCTCGATACCTTCCACCACCAGATAGACCCTTTCGATCGGCAGGTCAGCGGAGGCCACCACGACCTTCACCCGCACCGGATAGGTCTCTGCCTCACCGCACGGTCCGACCTCCATCGTTACCGTAGCCGCTCCGCCGGTGACCATGTTGACAGCCGACTTGATCTTGTCGAAAAAGCCCATCGATCTTCTCCCTTTCTTGTCGATCGGGGTTCCGGAAACCGAAATCAGTACACCACGCGCATCGAGAACAGTCAATCGCCCGTTCCCTGATCCCTCATCGGCACCCCGTCTCGAGGCGTCAGAACTCGTCGGCTACCGGCCCTCTTGCCCATGACCGCTCCTCTTCGTCGCGGTCTCTGCTGCAGGCTTGGGGTGTTCGCCAATGAGCCGGCACATCTGCTAAGCTTCCTGGTGAAAGCGGGTGCGATCGTGGATTGTTGGATGAGGCGATTTTCCGTGAGAGTCTGTCGGAGACTGTCAACATACCAGTCCGGAGTCGCCTTTACGATTGTCGAGGCGATCGTCGCTCTGGCCATTTTCGGTCTTCTCCTCGGGATGGCGGCTTACCTGTTCGGATTCGCCGGAAGGGCTGTTCAACGCCTCACTCCCAAGATGTCGCTCCAGCAGGCGGGGCGCAAAGCGATCGCCCGTATGTTGATCGAGATCCAGGAGGGCATCGAGGTCCTCAGTCCTCGACCGGGCTTGACGCTCTCGTACGCGATCCTGCGGGACAAGCGATCGACCCTGTGCTGGTTCTTCCAGTGCCCACAGCCTCAAGCGCCTGCGGGTACGTACACCCTGTGGGTCTACACGGACGATCAGAGCCTGCCCCCCGAGCAGCGGCAGCGGATCCTCCTCACGAACATACGCCGCCTGACGTTCACCAGTCGGAGCGAGGGGGCTCTGCAGATCAACCTGGCGCTCACGGAAGAGGGGCATGAGTATTCGATCCTCACGACCGTGCGGCTGCGGAACATAGCTTTTGCGGAGGAGATCTGGTGACCATGGTCGGACAGCGTGACTCGCGTGGAGAGAAAGGCGCGGCTGTGGTGATCGTGCTCGGATTGGTCTTCGTTCTGGGAGCTTTCGGTTTGATCGTGGTGCAGTTCTCGCGAAGCGCCTATCGTGAAGTCGACACGCTCAGCTCACACCTGCGCGCGGTCGCGGTCGCGGAACTCGCCTACGCCGAGTTGGTTGGCCGGCTGGTCGTGACTCCCTGGGAGAATCGGTGGTTCAAGACCGGCCCCGACGCCCAGATGGATCAGGTCGCGGCCGGAGGCTCCTACGAGTACCTGATCCGTGATGCCCCTCAGGGTACGCTGGCAGTCGACACTTTCAGCCAATCTCTCGTTGGAGTGCCCAATCAGGCAGACCTCTTCGTTCGCGCGACCCATGGCCGATCCAGCGTGAGCATGTTCTGGCGGCTCCTCTTGGCCAAGGAGTCTCTCGACAGTCTGCCCGGCATCGTGCCCATCGCCTTCACATTCGGCCCGGAAAGGGCTCGGGCTCGGCCCGGCGATGTGGATTCCCTGTCCGAGATGGTGTCGAACCTGCTGGGCGAGCGTGAGCGTCGGCGGCCTCGCTCCGATTCGCTGAGGTCTCCTTTGGCGCAGGCCACCACCGCGGTCGAGATCCAGGGAATTTTCGGGATGACCCCGCCCGCCTCGGTTCTCGACAGTGTGTCGCAGCGGTCCGCGGGAGACCTGCCCAACTCAGTGCCTCTCTCCCTGGCCAGCCGTCCACGGGGAAGTGGTCTCACTCCTCTGCCGAGCCCTCCTTCGGAGAGTCCACTCACTCCGGCGACCGGGACGATCACGGATCCGGTCGTGACACAGCCTGTTTCTTCCGACTCCAGCTTGGACTGCCCTCGGACGGCCGCGACCAAGGGGGACTACCGGATCTGTGCCTGGAGGCTCAAGACCCTCCTGGATACGTTCCAGTGCATGGTCAAGACCGGAGAGGTGAACGCCCCGGCATCGGTCGAGGAGGAAGCCGGCGTCTACATGGATGCTCTCAAACTGACGTTCGGCTCGGTCTCCACCTCGGATCAGGGTCTGGCGACTTCGGAGCAGCTCACGGCGATCACAAACGCCAACAAATATATGAATACAGTGGTTCTGAGCTACACCACCGTGGCCCAGATCGACGCTTCCACGTGTCATTGACGGTCGAACAGAACGATGGTCGAACAGACGCTCATCTCTGCTGGGAACGAGAACCGGTCCGGCCGGAGGAGTCGGACGATCGGGTTTTCTGTCGTCGAGATCGTCATCGCGTGTGCCATCCTCGCCCTGGCGATCGTTCCGACCCTCGAGCTCTTCTCGGGCGCCGGTCGCCAGGCCCGGCAGACATCCGACTACAGCATCGGTTTGACTCTCTGGACCAAGGTTGGCCAGGAGCTCCATCTGGCGAACTGGGAGAACCCCCATTTGACCGAGATGCTCCAGGCCGACGTTCAGATGGGTCGCCAGGCTTCGGTTGTCGATGGGAAGTCTCCGTTCTTCAGGACGATCGAGGATGACGCCCTGCCCTACGCTGAGATCCAAGCCGGCCAGGACTTGCCGATCACCGGAAAGTCGGGTCCGATCTACGACCAGCTCCGTTCGTTCACCGTGGGCTTCCGAACGGCTCACCGTTTCCTGCCGACAACAGGTGAGGTCGTGGAGGTCGATCTGTCGACCGATTGGATCGATTTTCGGACTCGTTCCCGTTCTCTCGAGATGCCCGTGGTCTTGCCTCGAATCCGGGGACTTCACGAAATTCCGGAGCTCATCCAGGACCGAGTCGTTGCCGACGAAATCGTGCGAAGGACCCTCTTTCCGGAAGAGTCGGGTAAAACCTTGACCCAGGTCGCGTCCGATCGTGGCGCTGATCTCTCGACGCTCCGGCAGATCGGCGATGTTGCGATTCTCGTGAACGGTCTGGCTGGCACGTGGCTCGCTCACCAGAACACGGTGTCTCAGTTGACGAGCGAGGTCTCCAGCTCGCCGACCCCCTTGGAGGCTGTCCGTCCGCTTCTGGCCTTGGCTCGCAAGCACGAAGCCCGGGCCGCTGTCTGCCTTCAGGTCATGGTGTACCTCTACGTTCCATTGGAGGATCTGGCCCGGTCTTTCACTCTCTCTCGAGTGGGTCTTCCTCCGCCAAAGGCCGGTTCGATCACCGGGATTCTGACCAAGCTCCGGCAGGTGAGTCAGTCCTTCACGGTCAATCTGGAAGCGTCTCTGTCGACGTATGTGAAGGCTTACGGGCAACCCTACTCCGAAAAGATTCCTCCGCGTCTGAGAACGAGGGTTCTCAGAAAAATCGTGGAGCTCGCGAAGCTCAAGGCTTTAACCTGTGGACCAAACGATCTCACTTTCGTGAGAACCGTCCTGACCGAGTTTCGTGATCTCGAACTGGGACGCAACGCAAATTTCGCGGAGTTCGCGATCCATGAGCTCGAACACTGTCAGAGCCTGGAGAGCCTGAAGGCTTCCTATCCGATCAGTCGTGTGGGCGCATGGCAACGGTTTGGCGTGGCCCTCGATGCCGCGATATCCGAGGTGAACGGAGAGTGACCGTCCGGGCGGGTCACTCTCCCCGTGGCCTTCTCGTCGAATAGAGGCTCAAAGCGTCCGGGTGACTTTGCTCAGACCTCGAGGCTGGTCCGGGCTGAGACCTTTGACCGCCGCGAGCTTGGCCGCGAAGATCTGCGCCGGGATGATGTAGGGAATGGGGGTCAGAAGCTCGGGGATCTTCGCCGGGATCTTCACGGCTTTGGTCGCGAGTTTCAGAATGTCGGGCTCGCTCGAAATGATCAACGAATCGGCGTGCAGCTCTCGGGTCTTCTCCGCGAGCTGGTGCATGTCGTCGAGGGTCGGCCCCGGAGGGGCGAACAGCATGACCGGGAAGTCTCGCTGCAGAACCGCGATCGGTCCGTGGAGGAAATCGGCGGAGGAGAAACGTTCCGCGATCACGTAACACGTCTCCATCAGCTTGATGGAAAACTCGTACGCGTTTGCGTAGTTGAGCCCGCGGGCCACCACCACGCAGTGGTTCATGAACCGATACCGTTCGATGAGCGTGTCGATGTGAGACAGAAGCCCAACCGATTTCTGGGCGTATTCCGGAATGGCCGTCAGTGGCTCGAGATTGCCGTCTGAAAGAGCGGCCGCCAACATGTGGAAGGCCAGGAGTTGGCAGGTGTAGGTCTTGGTCGCCGCGACGCTCTTTTCGACGCCCGCCCGGGTGATGATCGTCTCATCGGCGATCTTCGCCATGCTGGACTCCGCGTGGTTGGTGATGGCCAGCGTCTTGGCGCCGCTCTTCGCACAGTTCTCGAGGACGACGTTGATGTCGACGCCTTCTCCGGACTGGCTCACGCCCACGACGAGCGTGTTCTTCAGGGCGAGGCTCTTCTTATATAGAGTGTGGATCGACGGCGCGCAAAGCGAGACGGGAATGCCGGTCGTCAGCTCGAGGAGGTAGCGACCGAAGAGGGCTGCGTTGTCTGACGTTCCTCTAGCGACCAGCACGATGAGCTGGATGTCAGAGCTCTTGACCGCTTTGGCGATCTTGAGGACCTTTGACCGTTCCCGGTTGAGCGTTTGCTCCAGGGCTTCTGGCTGATGTTCGATTTCGGACAGCATGATGGACATGGTGGGTCTCCCTCTCCTCTTTGCACCGAGGATGGTACCACAAGACAGAGCGCAAGACCGAGCATTAACCCGAATCCTTCACCTCATTCTGGCAAACCCAGTGAGCATGAGCATTTCGAGGACATACACATTCACTTCCCTGGACCCCAGATGTGCCCCGGATGCAAGAAAGAACGAAATCGCCGCGACGCAGGTGTACGGAGAAGTACATTGAGGAGCGGCGACGAGTTCTGACGCCGCAGACGGGGCGCAGATGGGGGATCAGGGTTAACCACGCCCAGGGTGGAGTCAGGTGCTCGACGGAAGGCGGGCGCAGCTCTTCACCGAGGGAGGCTGCGGCGCGGTCTCGTTCGATCGTGCGTCGGGGCGGGTCGTCTCGTCCGGCGAATGGGAATCGGGGCACTCCGACGGACCGACCGACCGATCGAGCGATCGACCGCATCCCTGTACAGGGACCCCCCGCTGTCCGGGGGATAGCAGAGCCTTCAGCACGGCCCAGGCTCCACGCAAGAACGCTTTCCAGCGCGACCAGCTCGTCAGTTCCGACAGATATCGCGCGAGAATCCTCGGGCGGAAGTAGAACTTCCGGATGGCGGTTTTCTGCCAGTGGATGAGCTCGTCACGAGTGAGTCCGTGGGGAACGAAGACCGGTGTCCACATGTTCATCCGGTCCCAGTCCTCGTCGAGCACCCCGTATTTGGAGCTCTCCGCGTGGATCTCCGTGCCCGGGAACGGGGTCAAAAAACTCATCTGGAAATCGTCCAGCGGGAGGTCGAGGGCCAGTTCGATGGTCTTCTCTATCGTCCGGGTCGTCTCTCCGGGATGGCCGATGATGAAGAAACCCTTGTTCGAGATGGAGAGATCGTGGGCCCAACCCAGGGCTCGCCGGATCTGGTCGATGGTCACGTGTTTGGCTTCCCTGTCGAGGATTTCTTGAGCGCCCGACTCGATGCCCCAGGAGAGCTGCCAGCACCCGGCCTTCTTCATCTCCGCCAGGCACTCCGGATCGACGACGTCGACCCGGCAGTTAGCCGACCAGGTGAGATCGAACGAACCGGCAAGCTGATCCAGGAGATTCTTCAGTCTCTGCCTGTGATGGACGAAATTGTCGTCGTAGAACGTGATCGTGCGTACGCCCCAGCGGTCCACCAGATACCGGACCATCTCCATGACGTATTCGGCGGAGAACGCGCGGACGCGCCGGCCGAACACCGAGTTGTCGCAGAACGTGCAGCGTCCGAAGCACCCGCGGGTGGTGACGAGGGAGCTGGCCGGCAGTCGGTGCTGGCGGAGAGCCGAGGGCTGGTAGTAGCGGGTCAGGGGGGGCAAGAGATCCCAGGCCGGCTGCGGAAGGCTGTCCAGCGTTTCGATCACGGGTCGGGGCTGGGTTTTCACGAATCCGGAGGGGGTCCGGACGACCACTCCTTGGATTCGAGCGGGGTCGCCGGAGTCTCGACGGCAGCTCAAGATCTCGACCCACGTCCGCTCCCCTTCGCCGTATGCGCCCAGATCGAAACCGTCGTAGAGGGACAGAGTCTTTTCTGGGAGGGCCGTGAAGTGCGGACCACCGATCACCGTGAGGATGTCGGGCCGCGCCTCCTTGAGCTTCGAGGCCACGGCAGCCGCTCTGGAGATCGACAGCGTGGACGCCGTGAAACCGACCACGAACGGGTCGATTTCGAGGATCCGCCGGACTGCGAGGTCAACGGTCAATCGCTCGGCCTCGGCATCCAAGATGGCCGACTCGAAACCCTCCTGACGTGCAGTGGCCGCAAGCCACATGAGGGCGAAAGGGGGCAAGCTCGATCCGGCGGACGAGAGCGATCCATACCGCTCTTCGAGCGTCACCGGCGGGTTGACCAGGAGCGCAGTGAGTCGCTTCACGACAGAGAACCTCGACGTTCCACGGACCTGTGCCTCCAAGATCTTCTTTGGAACTATACCACGCCCCCGGAGTCCAGCTCTCTGGCGGAAAGACGGGAAAGAGAGGTCGACGGTTCAATCTTGGTGCCTGGCTCTACAACGTTGAGCTGTCGCCAAGAGTCGTCCAGCGTCGAGGAGGGGGGAGCCCACGCGCAAGCCTGCCCAGAGACCAGAGAAGCCACCGTACTAGAGACGTCGTTTCGGGGCCAACCGCTCACGCCGGTAGCTCAGGTCCAGGAGGTCGATCGGATGCATCAGCAGGAGCGGTTTCCTCGCCCGTCGGATCTCACGGCCGATGTGGAGAAGGCACCCGGCGTTCGCGGCCAGGACGAGCTCGGCCCCCGTGCTCTCGATCGCCTCGAGCTTTCGATGACCCAGCCGGTTGGCCATCTCCGGCTGGTTCAGGTTGTACACGCCCGCGGAGCCACAGCAGATCTCGGTCTCAGGAAGGGGCCTCAGATCGAGCCCGGGGATCCGAGCGAGAAGACGACGCGGAGCCTCCCGGATGCGTTGTGCGTGACCGAGATGACAGGCATCGTGGTACGTGGCCACCGCTTCGATCGCGCCGGGAGGGTCCACCGGGCCCAGGCGCTCGAGGAATTCGGAGATATCGCTCACCCTGGCCGCGAACTCCATCCGGGACCCGGTTCGATGGTCGTCCCAGTAAAGCCCGTACTCCTTGAGCATGGCGCCGCAGCCCGCATGGTTGACCACGATGGCGTCGAGATCGATCCTCCGGAAAGCCTCGATGTTTGCGTCCGCGAGGCGGCGAGCTCCGTCGGAGTCGCCCGCGTGATGGTGGATCGCGCCGCAGCAGGTTTGGGCCCGCGGGATCACGACTTCGCAGCCGTTTCTCGCGAGAACCCTCACGGTCGTCCAGTGGGTCGGCCGAAACATCGCGTCAGCCACGCACCCGAGGAACAGAGCCACCCGGGCTCGCCGTGGCCCTTCGGCCGGCACGATCTCCGGAAGCTCCGGCCCCGGATCGACCGGCTCCGGAAGGAGGCTGACGAGCTCTCCGAGCGGCCCGGGCAGGAGTCGCAGCAGGCCCATGTCCTCGGCCCAGTCGATGATCCCCATTCGTTTTGCGATTCGAGCGGGCCACAGCGCCAGCGAAAGCCGTCGACGGTACGGAAAGAGCCTCAGGAGAACGGTCTCTCGGAACCAGTCGAACCCGCGAGGACCCGCCGCAGCCAACGCGAGCCGGAACCGTTCGATCAGATGACCGTAGTGAACGCCGGACGGACACGCGGTCTCGCAACCCCGGCAGTCGAGACAGAGAGCCAGGTGGGAGGCCAACTTCCGATCCATCGGGATGCGCCCTTCGAGCACCTGTCGCATGAGATAGATCCGACCCCGAGGGCCATCGTTCTCGTCGCCCAGTTCCGTGTACGTAGGGCACGAGGACGTACACAGCCCGCAGTGGACGCATCGCAGGAACAGATCAGAGGAAATGTTGCTCCAATCGGGGCTCTTTGGCTTGAGGTCGCTCTTGGGGTCGTTCATGGTGCACCGAAGATGAAACGGCCTCTGTTGAGGATGTCCTGAGGATCGAATCGATCCTTGAGCCTCTGGGCCAGACGCCATTCCTCGCGAACCGGACCGAAAACGGCGTCGCGATTCAGCCGCGCCCCGGGGGGATACGAGCGAACGCACAGTCGCCCCCCCACCGACGAGACGGCTGCCCGGGCGCGCGTGAGGAACGATGTCGGGTCTTCGGTCTCCGGGCGGCAGCAGGCAACGACCGTGCCGCAACCGCAGTGGGTGACGAGCGACGCCTCGGCATCGGTCTCGCGGAGGCGGGCCGTGAGCTCGATCGTTGCGGCAATCGGCCCGTTCGCCTCGATGACAAGGTCTCGCTCCGGGTCAAAAACCGAGGGGCCGAACGGGAAGTCGGAGAGCCTCGAACGCAAGAGGTCACGTTCGGCTTCATCCGCCAACTCAGGAATGCGTTGGTCGGACCTCCACGACGAGATGACCCGGTCGACCATCCAGCCGACCTCTTCCTTGAGGCCGTCCAGAATGGCTACGGCTACGATAGGGGAGGCGCTGGCGCGCGGCAGGACTTGGGCAACAGCCCGGCCCGACAGGAGGGCGAACGTCGAGAGCAGAGCCGCATCCTTCCGGATCGTGGAGAAGAGCGCCTTCCCCTCCTCGAGGGTCGAGAGCGAACAGGTGACGATCGCGGTCGCTCCGGGTCGAGGTCGAACCATAAGGGTGACTCCGGTAATCACTCCCATCGTCCCCAGGGATCCGGAGTACAGCCGGCAGAGGTTGTAGCCGGCGGCGTTCTTTACGACCCGGCCTCCGGCCGTGAACTCGACGCCTCGGCCATCGACGATCGAAAGGCCGAGGACATAGTCACGCAACGAGCCAAAACGTAACCTTCCGGGGTATGGAGGTTCGGAGGAAACAGCTCCTCCGACGGTGGCTCGATCTGCGTTGGGTATCCCCACGGGTAGCCATTGTCCCTCGCGGGCGAGCATCTCCCCGAGAGACTTCAATGTAAGCCCTGGCTCGACCGTGATGGTGAGGTCTCGCGCCGGGTAGTCGACGATCTTGTCGAGGCCGGCGAGAGACAGCTCCAGTCCTTTCGCGGACGGCCAGCCGCCGAAGCCGAGAGCCGTGCCTCCGCCCGTCGGATAGACCACCAGGCCGCGTTCTCGCGCGTCACGGACCGCCGAGACGACGCCTGTCACGTCCGTGGGCGCCAGCGTTTCGACCGGATCGAACCACCTCATCAAGCGACTCACCTTCCACTCTCGACCTTGGGAGACGGCAGCACCTTTCCCCTGTTGAGGAGCTCCGTTGGATCGAAACTGGACCGAATGTGTCCATGGGCTTCGAGGCTCGACGGAGAGAATTGCCTTGTCATGAGGGCGAGCTTTTCGACTCCGATCCCGTGCTCGGCCGTGATTGATCCTCCCAGACGAATGCATTCCTCGAGAATAGCCTCTCCGGCCTTCACGACGCGCGCCACCTGATCGGCGTCTCGCTCGTCGAACACGAGGATCGGATGGACGTTCCCGTCTCCCGCGTGGGCCACATTGACGATCCGGATCCTGAATTCCGCGGAGATGCGAACGACGGCGGCCATCAGCTCGGGCAGGCGCGTTCGGGGAACGACACCGTCTTGGATACAGTAGCTCGGCGCGAGGCGGCCGACCGCCCCCACGGCGGTCTTACGGCACTTCCACAAGAGCTCCCTCTCTGCGGGCGTCGTTGCTGACTGGACCTCCCGGGTATGCCATCGGCGACAGATCTCCAGAATCCGTTCCTGTTGGCTGTCGAGAGCGACCGAAGGGCCGTCCAGCTCGATGATGACCACAGCGCCGGCATCTTTGGGGAACCCGAATCCGTAGGCCTGTTCCACGACCTCCACGATTCCTTGATCCATCAGCTCCATTGCGGCCGGGATCAGGCCGGCTCCGATCACGTCCGACACAGCGCTGGAGGCATCATCGACCGACTCGAAGATCGCCCGGAGCGTGCGGTAGTCCTGAGGGTCGGGAGTGAGCTTGAGCCAGGCCTTGGTGATGACCGCGAGGGTCCCTTCGCTTCCGACGAGCAGCCCCACGAGATCGAGCCCGGCCGGGTCTGGGATCGGCTCGACCGTGACGATCGTCCCATCGGCGAGCACAGCCTCGAGTCCGACCACGTGATTGAGCGTTACGCCGTACTTGAGGGTATGTGGGCCGCCAGCGTTGGTGGCGATGTTGCCACCGATCGTGGAGGCTCCCTGGCTCGACGGGTCGGGTGCGTAGTGGAAGCCGGTGCCCGCGAGCGCGCGTCCCAGGACGATGTTTGGCACGCCGGTTTCCACGTGAGCGAGTCGGCTCTCCACGTCGATCTTGAGGATTCGACGCATCCTCGTCAACATCAGGACGATGCCGCCTCCGACCGGGAGGCAGCCTCCCGCGAGGCTCGTGGCTGCTCCTCGAGGCACGATCGGAACCCCGGCCCGGCCACACGCCCGGACGACCGCAACGACCTGGGCGGTCGAGCGTGGAAAAACGACGGCATCGGGCAGCGCCTTCGCGATGGTGTAGCCGTCGCACTCGTAGGCAATCAGATCAGACCGATCGGAGAGCACGTTCTCAGGGGTGAGAAGGCCCTTCAGTTCGCGGACGAGTGAATCGATCGTTGGTGTCATCGGGAGTGATGAGGACGACTCGGAAACGTCGTCTTCGAGTGTAGCCTCTGATCGTCCGCAATACAACCCCCAGAACACATCTCAAAAGTAATACCCCTGGATGAACGTTTTGACCCAGAACGAGCCGGGTGGCCCCTTTTCCGAAGGCGACTCCAGAGGGCTTTTTTCATCGGCGAGCTTTCTGCAAGTTTAAGCTTTGAGGCTTGGCCGACTGGACGAACGAGCAAGGGAACGCTCCGGGCCTCCGGCAGGACGCTGGTGATGTGGCAGCACGAACAGACCAGGAGACTGGTGACGGGTTCTTCGTTGTTCGACTCCCAGCTACAGACCGGGCATCTGATGGTCACGGCGCCCCTCCTTTTCGTCCGGAGACATCATCTCCAACATCTTAGCCCGGGGGATCACCCTTTCGCTCGTGCCTCGCGCACGGTTGGCACAAAGTCGATCCGGAGGGGCTTGATTTCCTGCATGACCCAGGACTTCGGTCTTCGTTCAACAGTCCCGAAAACAGCCTCTGGGCGTTCTCCCACGTCGTTTTGGCCAGCCGGTCGATCGACTCGCCCCTGAGATCGGCGACTCCGCGCGCGATCTCGGCCAGATTGGACGGCTCGTTTATCGGCCTTCCGTCGGGTCCGGAAATCCAGTGTGACCGAAATGGTTCCGGCGGGAGCATGTCGGGAGCGTCGGTCTCCAAAAGGAGTCGGTCGCGCGGTACCGCGCGGACGGCTGCCCGGACCCTGGTGTTTGTCGGCTTGAGCGCTGTTCCGGAGAACGAGAAAAAAGCCCCCTTTTTGATCAGGGAGCAAAGGATCTCGACGGGTCCCCCAAACGCGTGGAATAGGAGTCCGGACGGGAAGGGCTTCTGATCGCGAAGAACGTCATCGATCCGCCCCCAGGCCCTCACGCAGTGGATCACGGCCGGACGTCCGAGCGATCGGGCCAGATCGAGCTGGACCCGAAACACCTCATCCTGAGCTTTTTCGTTGCGCGGCTCGATCCATCGATCGAGGCCGATCTCGCCGACGGCGCTCGGATACTCTGTCAGGTATCGTTCCAGATCCCTAAGCCAGCGAGACGATCGTTCTCCCGCGTACCAAGGATGAAGGCCGAAACAAGGAACGACGCAGGGATTTCGTCGGGCGAGGGTGGCGAGCTCTTCCCAGTCCGATTCGCGCGTCCCGTTGGAGACCAGGAGCTTCACCCCTGCGTCGGCGGCTCTGCTGAGGATCTCGTCCAGGTGAGGTCGAAACTCCGCGGCCTGGAGGTGGACGTGGCTGTCTACGAACCGGATGGCGTCAGTGTTGATGGGCAATCTCCAGGTCGAGCCCTCCGATGAACTCGCGGATGTGGCAATCCCCTGGGATCATCGCGAGGCTCTCCACGGGAGCTTCTTCCACGCTGGACAGAAGCCTGCTTCCATCGAGCGTCCAGAGGTACGCGTCGAGCGATGTCCCGTGCGGCAACGAGTCGATGCTCGGGAAGCGGCCGGACAGACATCTCTTGAGCACGGGCAGGTCGAACGCGAGCCCACCGTTGACGTAGGCGTGGGCTGTCCGCACGAAGGGGTTCATGTCGGTCAACTCACCATCCCGCACGTAGTGCCAGTGGTTGACCGTTGCCAGAAGCCCCTTGTCCCGGTGTCTCGAGTCCCTCAGAATCCGTCGGATCATGTTGACCAGCGTGAACGGAATCGACCGGCTCGAGGAGCCGTCCCCCCACAGAACCCGGTTGGCGTTGCAGATGTAAAGGTTGAACTTCAGGTGGTCCGGTATTCCCTGGGTGATGTATGGGTAGAGGCCGTGCAGGCAGTCGAGGATGATGATCTGATCCGGTCGAGCCGAGACCGGCTTCGTCCCGACGCGCGTCCCAGCCTTGAAGTCGAAGACCGGCATTTGAATGGTGCGTCCCTCGAGGAGGTCCAGCAGGTGGGATCGCATCAGCGTGATCTCGTAGGCCCTCGCCCTTTCGTAGTCGCGGTCTCCGTACTGGTCGGCCGGGTGGAGCTCGACTCCGTAAAAGTAGTTGTCCGCCGAGAACACCACGAACTCTTTGCCGGTGTCGCGCTTCACCAGCTCTGTGATTTTGGTCGTCGTGGTCGTCTTCCCGGACGAGGAAGGCCCCGCGATCACGAGGAGCCGGACGCCGGGACGGGCGAGCATCAGCCTGGTCGCAATCGCGAGCTGCTCATCGTAACGCTCGATGGCTGCGTTGATCAGCTCTTGCAGGCGACCGCCTCGGACCCATCGGTTGATCCCGTCGACCGTATCGCAGTCGTGCGCTGCGTTGAAGCGACTGGCCTCGTCGACGAGCTCCTGTGGGTACGGCACGTGACTGAAGTGTCGCTCGTCGAGGGCTCTTCTCCGGACCCAGAGCCGGGCGGAGCTGTAGAACTGGTACTCGTCGGCCACGGTTCGCAAACCCCAGAAACGGAGCGTCTCGATCACGCACCGATGGATCTCGTCGAGGGGCGCGGGAGTGTTCGGCGTGAGGTATTGAGGATTGGAGTTGAGCCTTCCAAGGACATCGTGGGCGAGGAACTCGGCGATGTCCTCGTCGGTTCGGCCGCCCAAGAGGGGGCTGTTGATCTCCTCGCGAATGTCCAGCGCGAATCCTCCCACCTTGGCGGCCGCCTTGAGGATCGCCCTGCAGATTTTCTCGATTTGGAGGGGAACCCGGTTCCCGTACTTGTCGCTGACGAGCAGGATGCGGTTGTCGGTTCGAAGTCTCATGTTTTCTGTCTCGGTCGAATCGTCCAGTCTCTCGTGACCATACCATGCGCCTGTCCCCTGAGCCATCGATTTGGCGATTCTTCGCTTGCTCAAACAGTCCTCGCGGCCTCGTGGCCCCCCCCACCTGGCATCGAAGTGAAGCTTTGTGGTGGGGGGATCGCCTTGGCGGAACTCGCCGATGAAGAAAGACCGGCCCCTTTCCGCCCCAATATACTTGCCACTCTAGCGTCATGCACCCGGAAGCAGCGCTCGTATTGACTCTGGCTCGTTATGTGGTTACCCTTCCAGAAGTCCCCTTCAAGTCTCGTTCCCGATGAAAGGTCGGTCATGTCGCGTCTTTCCGGAAAGATCGTGGAGGTCTCCTCGCTTTCGTCAACCCAGCGAGATCGGTTGTTCGATCTGATGAACTCATGCTTCCTTGGGGTGGTGAGAGACAGATTCGAGAGGGATCTCCTGGAAAAGCCGAGTGTCATCCTCCTCGAGGATAAGAACACCCACCAGATTCAGGGGTTCTCGACTCTTCTGTGGATCGACGCAATCGTGGATGATCTCCCCATCAAGGCAGTCTTCTCGGGAGATACGGTCGTCGACCGGGAGTATTGGGGTGAGACCGAACTGGGGCGCTTGTGGATCCGAAGCCTTCTCGACACGGCCGGTCGCTTCCCTCAGTGTCGCGTGTACTGGTTTCTCATCTCGATGGGGTATCGTACCTACCGCGCCCTGCCACTGTTCTTCAAGGACTACTACCCTCGCTGGGAGATGCCTACCCCGACCTTCGACAAGAAGCTCCTCGACGTTTTCGGCCGGATCAAGCTGGGGAGTTCGTACGACGCCAGAACCGGAGTCGTTCACCACGACCCCCCGAGGGAACGACTGAAACCCGGGATCAGCGAAATCACGGCGCTCCATCTTGAAAACCCGGTCGTCCGTTTCTTCGCCCAGAAGAACCCTCACCATCAGGACGGGGACGAGCTGGCCTGTATCGCTCGAGTCTCCGATGACAACCTCACGAGCGTCGCCCGGAAACTGACGGGCAGATGACGCTTTCCGGCTGGCTCCGGAAAGTCTTTCTGCTCGTGGCCTACGTCTGCTGGCTGCTCTTCAATTTTCGCTGAGGGATCGGGAGCTCTCGCTTCTGTCTGTCTGGAGCCCCACGTTCCTGGCGATCCCGCTCTTCCTGAGTCTCGATCAGAAGAAGCTTCCCTTTGCGGTCACGTTCAGGAAGCCGCTCGAAGATCCGGCACAGGTCGATCACGAGCTTCGCCTGAGCAGAGCCCAACTGGTTGGGTACGAGCTTCCAGAGATAGATGTTCGATCGTTGGATGCCGGGTTTGTTCTGGCGTGCCCGCGAATCCAGTCCGAGCACGTCCTGCACGGGAACGACCGCCAACCTGGCCACCGAACCGTAGGTCAATCGCATGAGCGTCCGATGCGGCTGTCGCCCATCGCTCCCGGAGTACTCGCGGAAGATGCGCTTCTTCTCGCGGTCCAATCCCGCGTAGAAGCCCACCGCGGTGTTGTTGTCATGAGTCCCGGGGTAGACGACGCAATGGGGAACGTGATGACACGGCAGATAGGGATTTGTTCCGTCCGGCAATTTGTCGCTCGGGTGACAGTCGAAGCCCATCTGAAGCACTCGCATCCCCGGCAGTCCCCAGCTGTCTCGCAGATCACGCACCGCTCCGGTGATGAAACCGAGATCCTCGGCGATGAACGGCGCTGAGCCCAGTTCTCGCCGCATGACGCGAAAGAACTCATGCCCCGGACCAGGAACCCACTTGCCACCGACGGCGTTCTTGGCGTTGCCGGGAATTTCGTAGCAGGCTTCGAACCCTCGGAAATGATCGAGTCTCACCACATCCGCGACCCGCAGGGAACCGCGCATCCTCGAGACCCACCAGCGATATCCGTCAGCCCGGTTCTTCGGCCAGTCGTACACCGGGTTTCCCCACAACTGGCCGATGTCGGAGAAGAAGTCCGGCGGTACCCCACCGACCGCTTGCGGTGTTCCGTCCGGGTTCAGTTTGAACATCTCGCGCGCGGCCCACACATCTTGACTATCGTGAGCGCAGTAGATTGGAAGATCTCCGATGATGCCGACGCCGGATCGATGGGCGTAGTCTCGCAGCCGGTCCCACTGCTCGAAAAAGCGGAACTGGATGTACTTGTGAACCCGAATCTCACCCTCCAGACGACGCGTCCATTCCTCCAAGACCGTGGGGTCGCGCAGGGCTGCGGATTGATCCCAGAGCCACCAGGGGGCTTGGCCAAACTGTTGCTTGAGGGCGGAGAAGAGCGCCCAATCCTCGAGCCACCAGCTCTCCTTGCGGCAGAACGAGCGAAAGCTCGCCATCTCCGCTTTCTCTCGACGTTCGAAGAAGCGTTGTGCGGCGAGCACAAGCAGTTCGGCTCGAGACGCCTCCACGGCACGGTAGTCTACGCGCGCGGAATCATCGACACGCCACGGCGTGACGTCGCGCGAACGCAGATCCCCCGCTTCCACGAGTTGATCCAGGCTCACGAGATAAGGAGAACCTGCCCAAGACGACTGCGTGGAATAAGGGTCGTGATGTGTGTCGATGCCCGGATGGCCCAAGGGCAGAATCTGCCACCAATACTGTCCGGCGGCCACCAGCCAGTCCACAAATTTGTAGGCGGGTTGCCCAAGATCTCCGATGCCGTAGCGACCGGGTAGAGAGGTCACATGCAAAAGGACCCCCGCGGAACGAACGAACTCCACTGCTTGCCTCCCCGGACGATCCGAAACTGGTCCGACTTCACGAGGGTCATGGAGCCGCTGCTCGACGGACGACCCTTTCGGGAAGGGGGGGATTATAACACGGACATTGATCTTCCCTGCGGAAAGCGTTCCCAGTTATCGACGGCCTGACAGGCAACCTGTCAGAATCGGTTGAAGAATGCGAGTCTCCCTCGACCCGGCGTGACCACGAGCCGGCTGGTGGCGCCGCATTCGAAGGCGAGGTCCATCGCCCTTGCCAGCGGCACGCCAAGGATCCTCGCTGTCAGGAGCGAAAGAGGCCCTCCATGGGCCACGATGGCACAGCTCGCCTGCGAACCTCTTGTGAGTTCCCGAAAGAAGCGGTCGACCCGTCGCCTGACCTGTCGTGCCGATTCTCCCCCCGGAGGGGCGAAGTCGACAGGATCACAGACCCACTCATCGACGGGGTCAGGGCCGATTTCGTCCCAGGTCGACAGTTCCCATTGGCCGAAGTCTCTTTCCTTGAGCCTGTCGTCCAGTCGGACCGGTCCGCCCAATCGTTCGGCCAACAGCCGGCAGCGTGACAGGGGGCTCGCAAAGATCACGAGGGAGAGCGGTAGGAGGCTCCTCAATCTCTCGGCGGTCTTCTCAAGGACTTCCGGGGAGACCGGGACATCGCTCTGACCGTAGCAGACCCCCTGGTCGATCAGGGGAGTCGGGTGGCGGATCAGATAGAGGTCCATAGAGCTCCTGCCAGCCCGAAATAGATCGAAAGCTCGGTAAGCTGCTGCACCGCTCCCAGGCAGTCTCCGGTGTATCCACCGATCCTCTTCGTGAAGAATCGGATCATAGAGATCGTTGTGATTACTGAGAGTGCAAAGGTTACACCGATCATCCCGGGAGAAAGAAGGACCACGGGGGCGAAACCGCCGATCGCCGCGACCAGAAGTTCCACCCGGCTCATCCTCTGGGCCAGAGGTTTGGAGCGGGACGTCTGGTCCTCCCTCACGTAGTCGAGCCAGAAGATCAGGAAGACCGAACAGAATCGTGAGAGCGGGTGGGCGACAAGGAGGGCCGTGGGGACGAGATTCGGCGGCAATTCCTTGAGCGCCAGGAACTTTCCCAGGATCATGAAGATGGCGGCCAGGGCACCGAAACTGCCCACCCGAGAGTCTTTCATGATGGTGAGGATCTGCGATTTTTCCCATCCGCCGCCGAACCCGTCAGCGCAGTCGATGAATCCATCCTCGTGGAATGCCCCGGTCACGAGGAGCGAGACCGCCATGGACACGAAGAGCGCCAGCGACGGGGGAAGGACCAGCCGGGCGACGTCGTAGCTCACGACCGCGAGAGCTCCCACGACGAGGCCTACCCAGGAGAAGTAACGGGACGCGTGGTTCAGTTCCTCCGAGGAATGGCCTATCGAGGAGGGGATGGGAAGCCGGGTGAAGAACCTCAACGCGCCGAAGAAGTACAGGATCTGTCGACGGATCATGGGGTCGTCTTGCGGCTGACCAAAGCCGATTCGAACGTTGCCATCTCGTTCAAGAAGGCCACCGCGCTCGAAAGAATCGGATAGGCCAGCGCCGCTCCGGTCCCCTCTCCCAAGCGCATCGACAGTTCGAGCAGGGGGCGTCCACACAGAGCCTCGAGTTGAATGGAGTGTCCCGGCTCGGTCGATCGGTGGGCGAAAACGCAGTAGTCCACGAGATGGGGGGCGCACCGCGCCGCAACCAGGACCGCCGAGGTGACGACGAATCCGTCCACCAGCAGGATCATCCGGGCCCGCGCTCCGGCCACAAAAGCACCTGCCATCATAGCGATCTCGAAGCCGCCGAAGTGGGCCAGGAGGTCGAGCGGAGCTTTCGATCCATGGTAATTCTCGACGGCCTGGCGCAGAAGGGTTCTCTTGTGGACGAGGCCTCTGTCATCGAGCCCGGTACCTCTGCCGACACAGTCGTCCAGGGGGGCCCCGGTCAGAAGATGTGTCAGAACGGCAGCCGAGGACGTGTTGCCGATTCCCATCTCTCCCAGCCCGAGCACGTTTGTTCCTTCCTGGTGCAGGCGGTCGACCAGTTCCGCTCCCCGGCTCATCGCCAGGTCGCGTTCGGCCGGAGTCATCGCGGGCCCTTCCAGGAAACTCCTGGTTCCACGTGCGACTTTCGCGGACACGAGACCTTTTCGCGGTCCGAACTCTTTGTCGACACCCGCATCCACGATGGAAAGACCAAGCCCGTGGGTACGGGCGAACACGTTGATGGCTGCCCCGCCCGAGAGGAAATTTTCGACCATCTGCCCCGTGACCTCCTGGGGATAGGCCGAAAGCCCTGATCGGGCCGCGCCGTGGTCGCCCGCGATCACCACGATGTGGGGGCGAACGAGACGTGGAGTCAGAGTCTGCTGGATGAGTCCGACTCTGAGCGCGAGATTCTCGAGTTCTCCCAAAGCTCCCAGGGGCTTGGTTTTAGAGTCGATCTTGGCCTTCAGAGGACCAGCCAGAGCGGAATCTGTTGTCTCAATGTCGAAGTGCATGTCGCCTCCTTGATGAATCGGTCTTTGCTCCACACTGGCCGCCCGCTGGCCGTGGTGTCCTTCACCGACGAGTCATCCGACGGACAGTTCGAGGGATTCCAGCCGTCGACCTCGTTTTGCCACGGTCCGCACGTCGTCTTTTGATCCCAGCATCTCGAGAAGGACCAAGAGAGCGTCGAACTCCTCGTCCGTGGATGATCCGGTGTACTTCGAGATGGGAATGACATTGTCCGGATTGAGACGAGCGGTGGCCGGAGTATCGTCCACGATGAGAACCTTCTCGATTCGGTATCCCTGGCTTTCCACCTTGTTTAGGTCTTTTAAAAAGCAGATCTGACCGGTGGATGGGTCGGGCCTCGCGGTGCAGCGCTCCCTGGTCCAGACGAAGGTGAGGCTGGTCGGGTCCGGGAAGATGTTGGCGACCATGGGCGAAGCGTACACATCGACCGCGGACGTCCAGACGGCCAGCTCGAACCAGGCGACACACGTCGTGAGGAATCGGTCCAATCCTGGACGTTTGTAGACGGGAAACGAAAGAACCTCGAAATCAGGAGCTCGACCCAGGTGTTCGCAGGTCGTGTGAACGAGAGTCTCGTCGAGGTCGAGGATCAGGAGCTTGTCGAAACGGGGCATGGGAATTGCTCTCTAGATCGTCACAACCTCGAGAATCGATCTCGGTACTGCCGGGCGAATGGGAACCGCATCGACGGATGATTCCATCAGTCCCTTTCATCATATAATGAACCAGCGTGGCTCATTCAGTCCAGAGAAAAGGATGGAGATCTTGCTGAAGACTTGCTCAGATCGGCGGGGCTCTTTTCTTGACCGCTCTATCGAAGGACCGAACGCAGCGAGGGCAACAAAGCAGCGGAGACCCACTCGTGCCCGGCCGCGGAGGGGTGGACCGCGTCGATGGACGGATCGGTGAAGAGCTCTTTTTGCGGTTTGCCCTTTGCTCGCTGGGCCAGGTCGACGAGCTCGATTTTATCTTTTCGGCACACCTCGCGGATGGCGGCGTTGTAGTCCCGGTTCAGTTCGAGTAGGGTCTGGCCATCCGGGATGATCGTGTCCCGTACCATCCAGTAGGGGACCTCTTCGGCCGAGCGGGCTGCGCACGGCAACGTCATCAGGATGGGATGGGCTCCCCGTTTTCTTGCCAGGCGGGCGACGGCCGCGAGGTTTTCCGAGAACCGCTCAGTGGAGATCAGGGGCCGCCACTCCCTCATGTGGGAGGAGCGACGCGCGATCCGGTACCTCTGGAGCAAGGGAGCAAAAGCCCTTCGGAACAGCCTGAACGCCGCGAAGTGGACCAGCCGTGATTCGATGCGTTCCAGCTTGAGCTGTCTCACGGTGGCGGCTCTTCTGGCAGGATCTTCCCAGTGCCACCACCCGTCGTTCCAGCCCACCCAGACCACGACGACCCGGGGCCGGAGGGATGAGAGCCCCCCTTCGAGCCATTGTCGTACGTTCCGGCTCGTGTAGCCCGGAACCCCTCCCACGGCCACGACCACCTTTCGGCCGAGCTCCTTCTCGAGCGCGCAACGAACCCGGTCCGGGTAGCTGTCGTCCATGCACGCGAGCCCCTCCCCGAACGTGCATGAATCACCCAGACAGAGAAGATCCAGGGGGGCTGTTGTTAGGAGCGCTGGAGATCGAAGGCCCCTCGAGTCGATCGCGTAGGGCAGCCGTTCGCCGGTCCGCGAGCAGTAGATCCCTTTCCCCCCGGGTCGAAGCCTGTATCCCACGTTGGGATCGTCGAGAAAGAACTTGGGGTCATTCGAGCTGTACTCCCCGGACAGGTGGGGCAATCTGGGAAGCGCGAACTCCACCACCCTCGAAACGATCTCGGCCCCCAGAAGGACCAGCATCGTCGAGACGAACGCAAAGAAAAGCCGACGGCCGAAGCTCAGTTTCGACACAGACAGGGAGTCCTTTGGTTTGTGATGAGCATTGTCGATCCCATCTTGGCTCTGCGGTACGACTAGTGTCGGTACGACTAGTGTCCGCGGATGAATCCCTTCCCGACAGGCTCTGACAGCTACTCGTCGCCCTCATCGGAAAGCCGGGCCAGATCGGTCAGAGACTCCTCCGAAAGGTGTTCCTTCGGATCGATATCGAACTTCTCGAGCCGGCGGTAGAGGGTCCGGCGGGGAAGCCCGGTCTCCTTGGCCGTGGCCGTGATGTTTCCTTGGTTGCGCTTGAGCGACTGGATGATGAAATGTTTCTCGAACAGATCCCGCGCCACGTTGAAATCGGCCGGGTACTCGAACGACTCGAACCTGTCTGACAGTTCGTTGGAGCTCTCCAATCCGGGAGTGATGGAAAAAGGCAGGCTCGCGGTCGTGATGATCTTGCTCTTCTCGACGACGAATGCGCGTTCGATGACGTTCCTGAGCTCCCGAATATTCCCGGGCCAATCGTAGGCCTTGAGTCTGCGCAGTGCGTCCGCGTCGATACCCGCCAGCTGCTTGCCCATCCGCCTGTTGAAGTACACGATGAAGTGATCCACCAGGTCCGGAATGTCCTCTTTACGGGAGGCCAGCGGTGCCAGTTCGAGGTTGAAGACGTTGATCCTGTAGTAGAGGTCTTCCCGGAAGTGCCCTGAGGAGATGGCCTTGGTGAGATCTCGGTTCGTCGCTGTGATGAGTCGGATGTCGAGTTCGATCTCGCTGTTCGTGCCGACGGGGTTGATCGTGCACTCTTGGAGAACCCTCAGGAGTTTCACCTGCACCGAATGGGAGAGCTCTCCGATCTCGTCGAGAAAAATCGTGCCCCCGTTGGCCTGCTCGAACCGACCGATCCTCTTCGTGACAGCCCCGGAGAAGGCCCCCTTTTCGTGTCCGAAAAGCTCCGACTCGATCAGTTCGGGTGAGAGCGCCATGCAGTTGACCGCCACGAACGGACGGTCGGCCCTCCTGGACGCGTAGTGGATCGCCTTGGCGATCAGCTCCTTGCCGGTCCCGGACTGACCTGTGATCAGAACGGTCACGTCTTCCTTGGCGAGATCGCGGACCTGGGAGAGGACCTCCCTCATCTTCGGAGAGGATCCCACGATCCGGCCGGTGTCGTGTTCCTCGAGGAGGATGTCTTTGTTGATGGCGCGGAGGTTCTCGTTCGATCTCCTGAGACGTTCGCGTTCGGTCGAAGCCCAGATGATGTGGCTCGCGTGTTCCAGGAACCGGTCGAGCATCGACAGGTCTCGCTCCGTGAAGGCGCGCACCTTCATGCGGCTGTCCAGGTAGACGACCCCCAGCGCTTCCTCCTTGTCTCCTGCGAGCGGAGCGCAGACGATCGAACGGACCTGCTCCTCCTCGATCGACTTGACTCCCCGGAACTGGCTGTCCGCCTCCAGGTCGGTGATGAGAACCGGGACTCGCTCCCGGAAAACCCGGTTGGCTATGGTTTTGGAGATGGCGATGCGGGTCTCTGTTCCCTCTCTCCGTCGAACCACGCAAGGATCGGACAGGCAGTCCGACTTCTTGTCTCTGAGAAGGATAAACCCTCGCTCCGCCTGGAAGATCTCGAGAAGCGAATCGATCATCGCCTCCAGAAGCCCCGAGAGCCCCACCGATCCTTTGAACCTCCGGGTCAGGAGACAGAGTGCTTCCAGGGTGTTGTAGGCGCCCTCGTGCTCGTGCTCGGTCTCGATCGAGGCGTGGGTCTTGTCGCAGGACTGCACAAAGAAGGTGTAGTCTCCGACGACGACGATGTCCCCTTCCCGAATGGGCATCTCCCGCACCTTGGCGTTGTTGATGTAGATGCCGTTCGTCGAGTTGAGGTCGACGATCGACCAGCCGCTCGGATCCTTGATGAATTTCGCGTGAACGCGTGAGACCGAAGAGTCATTGAGGACCAGGTCGTTTCCTTCCTCGCGGCCGATGAAGATGGGATCCTTTTCGAAGTCGAACTCCTGCTCCAGACGACGTCCTTTGAGGATGGTTAACTTGGGCATGAAACGCTCCTAATGGGGATCTTTAGGAGCGCATTATACACAAGACCTCCGGGCCGATGCCAGGAATCTGACTGGGCTCTCCAAGCCGGTGGAGTGGGTCGGATGGTTCTTCTCTTGCTCAGGCGGTCCTCGCGGCCGCTGCGGCCGCTGTGGAACTCGCATGAGAAGAACCATCCGACCCACTCTACCTTACAAAATTGCCCCCTAAGGGACATCCACCCCGACTGGGCTGCTGTTGACGACCTCTTGTGTTGCGGTGTCAATGGCCTTCCACGTCGTAGAGCTCGTTCATGAGCCGCAGTGGATGGTCCGGCGGGGCGAAGCGAGACGGGACACCTCGCTTCCGGACATCCGGTGTGGTCATGGGGGTTTCATTGGACGGGGTGAGGGGAACGTGGTGTGGGGCGATGAGTCCCCAGTTCCGGTAGTCCGCCTGAATCAAGGACTTCGAGAGCGCGCGTGATCCCCGATCGGTGCTGACCATCTCTCCGGCCTCCAGATTCCAGGTCCGCTTGGGACTTGCCGGGAGACCTCGATACGTGACGACGACCCGACCCTCGTACACCTTCACGGCCGAAGGGACCCTCCCGCCTGGCGCCTCGTCGACGATGCCGAACAGAACGGAAAGACCGATCGAGGTGGCGATGAGGTGTGCATGGAGGCCGTTGCCGAGATGGCGTGCGTCGAAGAACTCTCGACGGAGGCGGTGGCCGAAGACCCAGGTGAGGGTCGACACTTCGCAGGAGAAGCTGGTTCCTCGCACCGAGGCGATGGCGGACGGGGTCTCGCAGAAGAACCCCTTTTGCCGTTTGACGACTTTGAACCAGGCCTGACCCCGATAGAGTCGCAACCCATCCCGGAGGATTTGGAGGATCGTGAAGGGCTTCAACGTGAGCTGGGTGCCGTCTGGGTAGAACAGAGTTCCCTCGAACCCTTGGCTCGTCTTCACGACCGAGTCGAACGGCACGGGATGATCGGAGGAGAGAATCCGCCAGCGCTGGTTCTCCTCCGGTCCCTTGAGTTGGGCATCTCCGGCCCGGATCCGGAGCATCGGGGCCTTGGACTCTTCGGCCCGGACAGAGGAGGGTCCGGAGAGCAGACCGGCCAGCAAGAACCAGCACCACGTTGCGGGCCGAAGCCAAAATTCACCATATAGGGAGCGGACCACGCTTCCATCCTCCTGATCTGTTCGAAAGCGACGATCTTCCCCCATCGTCACCGGTATGTCGTACAGACCCTCACCCGTTAGTCTACTTATCTACTACGTGTCGAAACGGCGAGAGGTTTTATTCGAATGACAGAACGTGGTAAAGTCGTCGCGCTCGAAACTGATTGGAGATTTCATAAAATGAAGAGTTTTGCCTGGGTCATCCATCATTTTCTCATCTTCTCGATGCCTTGCTCCGTCATTTTCGCGGGGCAGGTTCCGACCTCACGACCCTCGGCCCGAACCCAGAAACCGGTGGAGGTGGCCACTCCGAGCTCCTCCCCCGGTCTCCCGGCTCAGAATTTGCCGGAGGGCAAGTCCGGGCCAATGAGCCCTGAGGAAAAGGCTTTTCTGCAGAAGATCCAGGCCCTCAAGACGACCGCTCCCAAGGACGAGGCCGAGGAGGCCAAATTCCGCACGGAGTTCGTGGCGGCGGTGAAGGAGTACATCCGGAAGTTTCCAAAGAGCCCACGCGTCCCCATGGCGGTCCAGACTCTCGTAGGACTTTTCCTTTCGTCAGGGGAGATCGTGGCTGCGGAGAGCGTGTGTCTGGACTATCACCAGGCCGCCAAGCAACCAGCGGAGCAGGCGCTGGCCACCCAGCTCTTAGTCGAGTTCTACTCGACGACGCAACAGCCCGCTAAGGCTGTTGATCATATCCGGAACCTTCTCAAGAACAAGGCTGCCGGCGAGCACGAGCCGGTTTTCAAGTACCGGCTGGCCAGTTTCCTTTCAGAGCTCGAGAAGGATGAGGACGCGCTCGCCATCCTTCGTGAATTCATCAAGGCCAATCCGGTCCACCAAAGGACCCCCCAGTTCAAGTTGAAGGTCATCGATGTTCTTCTCAACATCGATCGCCCCAAGGATGCCATCGCCGAGATCGAATCGTTCCAGAAGGGCGCCTTGACCGACTCGGACAAAGCTCTCGCAAGCTACTTCCTTGGAATGGGCCATCTCATTCTGGCCCGGACGCTCTCCGGAGCCGAGGCCGAGGCGTCCATGAAGAAGTCGCTGGCCGCGTTCGATCCTCTTCTGGCACAGATACGTGCCGATCCGGCCGCCAACCAACCACTCGCGCCAATGGTCTACTCCGCGGTCGCCGACGTTCATCTTTCCCGGGCCGACAAGGCCGCGGCAGTCCGATGCTTCGAGGAGATGAAGAGACTCTTCAAGGATCGTCCGGAAGGCGGTTTTGCCGACAAATGCCTGGCTGAGTTTGCCAGGATCGGAGAAAAAGCTCCGGAGTTCACGGCAACCGGCCTCGACGGGAAACCTTTTTCGCTCGCAAGCCACGCCGGCAAGATCGTTCTCCTCGACTTTTGGGCAACCTGGTGTGCCCCGTGTCGGGCGGAAATTCCGATTCTGAGGGGCCTGGCCAAGGCGGCCCAGGGGAAACCTCTGGTGATCGTCGGCATCAGCCTCGACAAGATGGAGAGCAAGGACGCCCTCGTTCGATTGGTGGCACAGGAACGGATGACCTGGCCGCAGGTCTTCGACGGAAAGGCGTTGGAGAGCCCCGTTGCGAAGCACTACGGGGTCACGTCGCTCCCCTGCATCTATCTGATCGACGAGAAAGGAACGATCGTCCGGGCAGGACTCAGAGGACCCCAGATGAAGTCGATCGGGATGTCGGAGGTTCGTCGCCTGGAACTCGAGCTCAAGGCCCCCAAATCACCCATGTCACCGGCATCGTCCCCGAAGAAGTAGACGTCTTTTCACAGACGACCCAAATCCTTCACCTCATTCTGGCAAACCCAGTGATCATGAGCATTTCGAGGACATACACTTTCACTTCCCTGGACCCCAGATGTGCCCCGGATGCAAGAAAGAACGAAGTCGCCGCGACGCAGGTGTACAGTGAAGTACATTGAGGAGCGGCGACGAGTTCTGACGCAGCAGACGGGGCGCAGATGGGGGATCAGGGACGATGGCCAGGCTTGTCAAGGCGAGAATCTCCCTGGTAGACTCGCTTCGACCAATCGGCAACCCCGCATGAAGGACGAATCGGATCGAGAGAACGCGGACGGCCGGATGACGACACGTCGCTGGCAGGTCTTCGGAGCCGGGCTCGGGGTCTATATCCTCGGGTTTTTTCTGCTCGCGTACAACCACCCTGATCTGGCCCCGGCCGTCATCGTCTGGGGTATCTTGGTCATGCTGGGTGCTTTCTTCTGTTGATCCTCAAGGTTGGGGGCATCGTCCCTTGTAGCCCAGCGACTGGGCCCTTCGGCAGCTCTCACGAGCCTTCTCGAGCTCTCCCTTGCGCTCATGGATCCGGGCCGCCTGGACAGCCGAATCCACGGCGTACTCTTCGTTGACCTGTCCCATCTTGAGAATTTGTTCCAGGGCGAGGTCGAGCCGACCCATCTCCTCGTAAAGGTTGCCCAACACACCGTGGAGGACGGCCGATTCCGGTGCTTGCGAGAGGGCTTCTTTCATCAGGGTGATCGCTTCGTCTTGCCTGGAACGGACCTTAAGACCCCTGGCTCGGCGGGATTCTGTTTGGGCCAGAAGAGCCATCTGCCAGAGGGTTTCCGGGTGGCGCTTCCCTCGGTCCAGGGCGAGTCTGAACGCTTCCCTCGATCGAGACAAATCGCCTTTCTCACGGCACGCCACGGCACGCCAGTGGTGGATGTACCAGATCCGATCCTGCTCGAGAGTGAGCACCTTGTCGTAGGTTGCCAAAGCCTGGTCGAACTCCTTGAGAAGAATCAGGTTGAAAGCCATTCCCAGAAGAGCGTCGAGGTACTCCGGCGTGATTTCGAGGGCTTTTCGATAGTACAGTTGAGCTTCCCGGAGCCGACCCAGTTTCCGCAGGCAGAACGCCTTGTTATAGAGGAAGAGGCTTTCCTTGGGCGAGACAGACAAGGCTTTGTCGATCTGTGAGAGACCGCCTGCGAAGTCACCTTGGCTCATATAGTGGCAGCCCAGGTTGTTCAGGACTCGTGAGTTTCTGGAAAAGACCGCCAAAGAGCTCTTGTAGAGTGTCTCGGCATTCTCCCAATCGATGTTTCTCAGGAAGGTTCTCCCGCAAAGGGCCAGGGTCAGTCCGAGAGTCAGGGTCAGAAGGAGCGGCCGGACGCGGGGAACTCGAACACAGATCCGCTCGAGGCCCGTCACGAGAGCCCAGGCAAAACCGATCGAGGGAAGGTAGAGGTAGTGCTCAGCCACCGGCTCATTGCATCGGATGATCAGGTTGGACATGGGCAGGAAGCACACGACGAACCAGAGCCCTCCAAAGGCGGCCATGGAGCCCCGAAAGAACGCGAACGCCGTGAGAAGGGCGAGTATCGCGTGGATCGACAGCGCGATCAAGGTCCAGGGCTCGAGCAGGCTCTGTGAGGGTGGGAGCGACTCGGGGAAGTAATCCGTAGAGAGATCTCTCGGAAAGATCAGGAGCCAGAGGTAGTGGGCGCCATATTGCGCGACCGACGCGAGGTTGGTTTGCAGGGGGGGCGTCAAGTAGTAAGCTCCCACGTTGAAGGGGTGGAATCGAAGGATGTAGCCGGTGAAGAAGAGGGGAAAGAGGCCCATCGAGACGAAGAAGACGGGGCTGCGTCTGAACCGAGCGCCGAGGACGCCCAGTGCCCCACTCAGACGAACCGTGAGCTGGTCTCCTCGCGTCTGCCGGAACACCGCCACAAGCTCATGAATCACGAGGATACCCGGCAGGGTGACGGTGACCTCTTTTGTGAAGCACCCCAACACGTAGAGGAAAAAGCAAAGGAATCGATCTCGACGGGGAGTCGATTCTTGGTCAGCCCGGAGATAGAACCAGAAAGACCACAAGAAGAAGAAGGCTGAAAGGACGTCCCGTCGGCCCGACAGATAGGTCACTGACTCCGTGTGCACAGGATGGACGCCCCAGAGTAAGGCGGCTAAAAAAGCCCACGGACCGCGTGGCAGGAGCTGAGAGCCGACCGAGAGGACCAGCAACACGTTGAGCAGATGGATGAAGAGGTTCGTGAGGTGAAAACCCCGGAGGTTCGGTCCCCAGAGCTGGAAGTCCAGTGCGTATGTCAGATTCCGGACGACCCGGTGGGAAGGCACCTTCTCCGAACCCAGGCCGATCAGTCCGGGAAGGTGGTCGATGTTTCGGATCGACTCGTTTCGTTCGATGAGGCCGATATCGTCGAAGATGGGTTGATCGTACTGGCCTCGGATGTAGCAGAGGGCCACCACCGAGAGCAGCAGCGCGACCATGCGGGAAGAGACGGAAATCATGGGTTTTGTGATCGGGGTGACGAGACAGAGTATACCCTGGTTCAGTCCGGTCCGAACTTTTGATCTTGAAGAACGAAGTTTGCCCCCTGGGAAAAAAAGTTGTGAACCTCGCGATCATGACTTTCGTCTTGGATCTTAGTGACCCGCTACAAGATCATGTTTCCTTGGTCAAAGGCCGATAATCAGATCCGAGTGACATCGTGACATCGAATGTCGACCCGTGACAATGTGACATGTATCGACTTGTCGACTCCCCACGGTGTATTCTGAAATAAGCTTTTTTGGAAAGGAGGTGACACCAATAAGATGAGAATGTTCCACAGTACTAGGCGGCAAGGCTTCACCCTCATTGAACTCATGATCGTTATCGCCATCATCGGAGTTCTCGCCGCCATCGCGGTTCCAAACTTCAAGGCCGCTCGCGAGCGCGCCAACACGAGGGCCTGCTACGCCAATCAGAAGACGGTCGCAGGCGCGGTCGAAATGTACAACCTGGACAAGAACACCAGAGTCAGCACTTTGTCGGGTCTCTGGACTGCGCTCAAGTCCGGAGGATATCTCCAGTCGATTCCTCAGGATCCGGGCCAGGGCCCTGGTACCTCCGGTCAGTACCAGTTGACCACGGCGAACAACGGTATCAAGTGCAGTTCTCACGGAACCATTCAGTGACGATTCTCTCTTGAATCTTCATCGAATCACGTGAAAAAGGGGCAGTTCCCCAAAGGAGCTGCCCCTTGATTTTTGTGCGGGCCGTGGCCTTTGCGGCTGTGGCAACAGAGGCAAAGGGCAAGGCTGGGCATGGCTCGGAGAGGAGGGGGATGGAAGGGTTCTTATCGACAGATCCCCGTGACGATGGCGCGGGCCTCTCCCTTGCGGATCGGTTCAAATCGAGCGGCCGTGAGATCGATGTGCGGTGCGTCCTTGAGCGCAAAGAGCGCTCGTTTGAGCGATTCTTTGCCGCCCACGAGTTTGAGACGCACGGTCCGGTTCTTGTTCCCGTCGTTGGAGGCCGCTGGCCCGATTCGGCATTCTTCCACCCGAACCTTGCACCGGGAAAGATCTCGTCGAATGAGGGCCAGGAGCTGGGGGGTCTCCTGGGTCACGGCCGAAGGTTCGGATGTGGGGGATGGGACCGCTGTGGCCGCTGCTTCCGACGTGGAAGGAACCGGCCGAGGAGAGGCGACACTCGGCGAGGCCGCTGCGAGTGATGGGTTGGCAACCGGCTTTTCCTTGGATTGGCGCGTGCTCCACGAATCCCTCGTCGTGGACAGCTTGACTGCCTGAGACCGCCACTCCTGATCAGCTTCCCTGGCAATCTGCCGCGAAGCCATTGCGCGATGGCTCTCCCCGAAGGCCCAAAGAATCGTGACGAGTAGCGCTCCGATGGAGACGAGTCGAGCTCTCATACCGCATTCTCCTCGAGAAAGTCGTCCGGACACCGTAAAAAACGCAACCAAACGCAGGACCTCACCAGTCCCATCGTTTCCATCGGCATTTCGTGATACCGAAAACAGCGTATCACAGAGCGCTCCAGCCCAGTTTTTTACCCGCAAACGAGAGACCGAACGTAACGTCCCTGCGAGACGCGAGTCCCTTACTTCTGGATCTCGTCGATCTTGAGGCGAGGGTCGGCCAGAGTCCTGAGGATCATCGCGTCGGTCAAGAACTCGACGGGAGCGCAGTCATCGGTGAGGATCAGACTGGGAGTCGCAGGGGGAGCCGGAACCAGGCGACTTCCCCAGATCGCCAAGAGTCTCGTGATCTCCGCGTTGAGCTTGGGGTACGTTTCCTTGAGCTTCTGAGCCACGCGGTTCGAAGGGGCCGTGGGGGAGTGGATGACCCCCTTGCTTCTGGCCGCCACGATGAGGAAGTTGGTGAAAAGAGGAGAGGCTCGCGGGACCTCGAACACATAGACCTCTTCGAACACTGAGGACATGGTCGACCGGATCTTGGCCAGGATCGATTCGTCCGCCGATGTGGCGCCCACGTTGATCGAGCAGATGCCTTTGGGTTTCAGGCGCGAACGTACGAGCCGAAAATACTCCTGGGTCGTGAGGTGAAACGGAATGTACGGCTGCCGGTAAGCATCGGTCACAATGATGTCGAAGGGACCGGTCTTCCTGGTCAGGAAAGTGCGGCCGTCCTGAGCGAACGCCTGCACTTCAGGGGGGAGAAAGAAGTAGTCCCGAGCGACCTGCAGAATCAGAGGATCGATCTCGGCCCCACACACGTTCACTTTGTACTGACCTCGATACAGCTCCACCATCTGACGGGCTACCGTCCCTCCCGCCAGCCCGACCAGTGCCGCATCAAGGGAAGGACCCGACGGTTCGGAGAGGGTGGGAAGAAGACCCATGTAATCCCAGACCGATCCGACGAACGGGAAGCACCAGGCGTTGCTGCTTGTGGCGACCGAGTGGACCGCATAGCCCTCGTTGAGGATGAGGAGGTTGCGGAAGTAGCGTCCTCGAGAGCCGTCCTCGATGGTCTGTCGACGAACCTGGATGCAGTTGTACACCGTCTCGCCCTCGAAAACGACACCGCGGGACCGGTCCAGCAGGTGTGGGGGGTATCCGGTGAGCGTTGAAATCATCCCCAGAGCGCCCTTTCCAAGAAGGGCGAAATGGAGCAGCCCAGGATTGACCCGGACCAGGAGGAGCGCCGGGAGCGCGAGCCCCAGGATTCCGGCTTTCCACCGCTGTTGCCGGACCGTCAAGAGGACACCGGAGAAACCCACCAAGAGGCTCAAGACGAAGAAGCTCCGCAGAGTCCCGAGAAGCGGAATCCCAACGAGAGCGGGAAAGTAGGTTCCTATGATCGAACCGATGGTCGAGATTCCGAGAACGCTTCCCGCTCCCTTTCCCATCAGGGTTGGATCCTGGGCTCTGAGCCGAATGACGGTCGGACCGACCGACCCCAGAAGGGTCACTGGCACGCAAAGAAGCACGATCGTTCCGATCAGCCCAGCGATCTGAAGCCCGAGGCTGCCGGTGACCACGCACAGGTGGAGGAAATCTCGGCAGACACAGGGAACCAGGGCGAGCAATCCCGACGCGAGGAGTAGAGTCTTCCCCAGCGGTTCCACGCGCGGCTCGCGGTCAGCCCGTCGGCCTCCGTAGAGGTAGCCGATCGAGAGCGCGGCCAGGATCGAAAACAGGAGGAGGCTCCAGATCAAGAGGGAGGTGCCGAAGAACGGAGCGATGAGACGGGCTGCCAGCATCTCCACGGCCATGGTGGAGACCCCGGCGAGGAAAACGATCCATCGGAGTGGGGCTTCTGTGATCGGCATGGTTTGCTTCGGCATGGTTTACTAATGTGGGCGGAGAATACAATGCGTGTGAGACCGAGTCAATCGCGAGTCTGGGTCGGGATGGGCCTTGGTGCTCTGGTGCTGGCCGTTTTCGTCTGGTTCTATGTTCGGGGCGAGCGGATTCCCCCCCCTGTCCCCCCTTCCGAACTGGATCGCGAAATCGCGAAGATGGCTGCGGGTACGGCGGAGATCGACAGCGCGACAGAGTTGATGCAGGTCGGCGTGGTGGCCGCAGGGTTGACCGCTGAGGAAGGACTATCTCCAGGCCCTTTTCGTCTGGCGTTCCTGCCGAGACTCGACCTTTTGGAGAAGCTCCACCATCTCGCCCATGGCCCCTTCACCGGCATCCGGCGGATGTACTGCGACATCTGGATCAACTCGATCTCCACGTATGGGCTTCGAGAGGCGACGTTCGGTTTCGGACCGGTAGAGGTCCGTCCAAGCTTCAAGCTTCCGGTTTTTGTCTTTCTTCTGGATCGACTGGGTCGTCAGAAGAGCGCCTTCGAAGAGTATGTGGGCGCCGCCTTTGAAGCGATCCGGGGCATGGACGTCCACCGGATCGACGGACGGGCCCGAATCTGGCTCAGACTTATGGCTGCCTGCACCCGGCACCCGTCCCTCGTTCCCTTCATCGTGGAACAGCTCGACAAAGCCGACCGCGATTGGACCGACCCGGCAGAATCCATCCTCTGGGCGACCCTCGAAAAGGATCCATCTCCGGCCCGGTTGATCGGTCTTGGCGGCCGCGACCGCGCCTCTGTCCGGTGGGGCGATCTCACGACACGGACGGTGGATGGAGCCGGTCTTTTACCGGGAGCTGGGCCCGCCCGATCCTTCCTGCGGATCCTTCGAGCCGTTGCGAAGCCTGGACCGGCGGGACCGTGACGCCGTCGGTTTACAGCCCCAGATCCGGCACTGTACCGGGATCCAGCGCTCGTTGTCTCAGGTAGTGGTCGATGAGCACGCAGGCGACCATGGCCTCGCAGACCGGAACCGCCCGCGGCACCACACACGGGTCGTGGCGACCGCGCGCCTGAAGGACCGTGGGGTGTCCATCGGCGGTCACTGTCTCTTGGTCTTTTCGGATCGTGGCCGTGGGTTTGAACGCGACTCGGAGCACGATGGCCTCCCCGTTGGAGATGCCGCCCTGGATCCCGCCGGATCGGTTCGATCTGGTCCTGACCCGCATGGGGGGGTTCAAAGATCCTCCGGGCGAAGTCGGCTCGAGCGCGAACAGATCGTTGTGTTCGGAACCTCGCATGACGGCCGAGCGAAAGCCCGACCCGACCTCGAACCCTTTGGCTGCGGGCACAGACATCAGCGCCTTGGCGAGGTCTGCCTGCAGCTTGTCGAACACAGGGGCACCCAGACCCGGAGGAACGTTGCGAGCCACGAGCCCGACGATGCCCCCCAGGCTGTCACCCTCGTTTTTGACCGACTCGATCGCGGCGATCATATCCTGGGCCACGTTCGGATCCGGGCATCGGACCGGTGTCGATTCGATCTCCTGGAGTGTCACCCGGGTCGGATCGACCGTGGCGGTCAACGCCCCGACCTGATCGACCCAACCCAAGACGACAACGCCAATCCGAGCGAGAAGCTTCTTCGCGATGGCTCCGGCCGCGACCCGTCCGATCGTCTCACGGGCCGACGCTCTGCCACCCCCTTGCCAGGATCGGAAGCCATACTTGGCCTGGTAGGTGTAGTCGGCGTGTGAGGGCCGGAAGACATTGGCGAAGGGACGATAGTCGTCCGCCCTGGGCTCCCTGTTGTCGACTACGATCGCGATGGGGCTGCCCAACGTTCGCCCCTCGAACACCCCAGAGAGAATCCGACAGCGATCATCTTCGTTCCTTGGGGTCGTGATCGAGCTCTGTCCGGGCCTCCGCCTGTCGAGCTCCCCTTGGAGGTCCACCTCGCTCAGGGGGAGCCTTGCCGGACAGCCATCGACGACGACCCCGACCCCGCCTCCATGGGATTCCCCGAAGGTGGTCACACGGAAAAGATGGCCGATCGTGTTCATTGAAAAACGCTCGAATCCGTCGCGAACGACCTCATCTTTACACTGGCCCGTCCCGCGATGCAAGGTGATGTCGCTGTCGCAAGTTGCGGTGTTTCCTCCGATTGACGGGATTCCTCCTCATGGAGTACCATGTTTGACCCACGACGGCGACTGGCCGATGTTTCCATTGTAGAACCTTTCAGACCGGGCGTGTGCACCGCGCGGCCTTGCTCGTCGTATTCGAGAAGTACATGGCCTTGTTCAGGCACCACAAATTCCTTGTCGGGGCGCTTCTGTGCGTCGCGGCGACGCTCACCGGAACCTTCATTTACGCCAATCGAATCCTTTCTCGCGTCATGCCTTCGTATTTGGCGTCGGTGTTGCCCGGCCGCATCGTCATCGGTGACGTGTCCGGGAGTCTCATCTACGGCATCCGTCTCTTCGACGTTCGATACCATCCGGAAACCCCTCGAGGACCAACGGTAAAACCCGTTTTCAAGGCCAAGGAGATCCGGATCGGCTACGATCTCGTGAAGAGCCTGATGTTGAAGGATCGTTACGTGACGGTCTCCGCCATCTCGCCGACCATAGACGTGGACGTCAATGAGATCCTTTTCGATCCGTCGATCATCCTGAGGCTCCAGCCTCTTCTGGCCCAGAACAACATCGTCGCGACGCTCTGGGTGGAGGGGGGAAAACTGATCCTCACCGGAATGAAGGGGCCGTTCGGCTCCATCAGCCAGACCTTCGAGCTCTCTGCGAGCATGGCGCCGACAGGGGCTCTTCTCTGGTCGTCCCCGGTCTCCACGGATCTGGCAACGGCCCAGGTTCGTGGCAATTTCGACACGGTCACCCGGAAAGGGAGGGTGGATGTCTCGTTCACGTCCAGCTTCCTGGCTAGTCACCCGCTGGAGGGCGCGGGCTGGACTCTGTCGACGCCCGTTGAGGGCCGAACGGCTATCGATTTCGTAGTCGTCGAGCCGAAGACCAAGAGCCCACCCAACGCCTCTCGCGTGCCGTTTGGCCCGAGGCTCGTCCTGGACGCTACGATGGCGGGGAATCTCGTGGCCAAGGCAGGAGTCCTCGAGCACAAGAAGAAGCAGATCCGGTTCATCGGAGTCACGGCGGCCGGCACATTTTCCAAGGGCGAACTCAGGATCTTGGAGGGGTCGATCCCCGTGTCCAGGGGCAAGGTCACTCCTTCCGGCCAGATGTCCGGCTGGGATCCGCGGCAAGGCCATCTCGAACTGTCTCTGGCCGAGGTCGATCCGACAGAGGTGCCACAGCTCCTTCCTTTCGCACTGGCCGGGCGAGTGTCGGGCAAGATCCGGCTGGCTCTGGACCACCCCATCCATCTCGACCTCACAGGTACGAGCTTGACGGGCGAGATCTTCTCGTTCGATCGAGCCCATCTGATCGGACAGCTCCAGGGTTCGCGTCTTCTCGTCGACTCATTAGCTGCCCAATCCGTTGCCGGGAGTGGATTGGCCACCGGCGTCGTGGATGCCGACGCCAACCGGTTCGACTTCAGCGCTGATTTCCGCTCGTTCCCACAGAAGGCGTTCAAATCCTTACTGGATGGATTCCGGATCCAGGATGGACTGTTCACCGGGCATTTGACCGGAAGCGGGTCTCTGAAGCCCTACGTGAGTGACCGATGGACGTTTGATTTCCAAATCGAAAAGCCGACCATCGCGGACTACTCAGGAACGAGCGGCGTGCTCGTGGGTACGTTCATTGGACGGAACCTGGATGTACCCAGGCTGGAGATGGTGAGGAAGGAGTATTGGGATCAGGCCCGGTTCCAGGTCTCGTCTACCCCGGAGGCCGGTTTCAGGACAAAGGGCATCGTAAGAGGGCTCAAGCTTGACCGTCTCGCTCCTGGGTTCACCGGGATTGTCGACTGCGGGGTGGCCGTGGGAACGGTTGGATCCGAGGTCATCGAGCTCGCCAAAGGAGAGGTGCGAAACCTGGGATCCGTCGGTTCGTCGAAGAAGGTTCCCCCTCTCACGTTCCACATCAGCGGAGCCAGGGGCGGTGGTCATGCGTTGGAGATCTCCGACCGGAAGAGCTTCGAGATCATGGCGCGGCTGGGTCGTCTCAAGCCGGGAGAGATTTCGCCTTCGGCGCTTTTCAAAAAGAAGGTGACCGGCCGGTTCAAAATTCGTGACCTCGCTCCCTTTGCCCGAATTCTTTCGGCCGGACATGAGGATCTTGTGCAGGAAGGCCGGCTCGAGGGGACGTTTACGACCGAGTCGATCGAGAATCATCTCTCGCTTGCCACTCGAGTCGATCGCCTTTTTTTGAAGACTTCACAGGGAGCTCTTTCCTCCCAGAGCTTTCAATTCTCCTACCGGAACGGAAAGATCGTCCTTCCAAAGTTCATAGGGCGTTTCAAGGGGGCTCCTCTCGAGCTCTCCGGATCGATCTCCACCACGGGCCCGGTCGACATGGCCGTCAAGATCGACGGGATCCCTGTGCAGGTTCCCGCTATCTGGATGTCGAAGGACGAGACTCCCTCGAATGTCGACGGCGAGCCACGGAAGGCCGAGTCTCCCGCGAAAACGCATTGGCAGATGCCACTCACGTTCTCGAGCCTTGATTCTCAGGGCCAACGTCCGTCCACGAAGCTCCAGCTTCGTGAGCGTCCCAGCACGGCAACTCAGCCAGAGACGATCCGGGCGAACCTTTCCTCGGCTTTGCGCATCAACGGGACGCTCGACAGGCCGGTCATCGATGGAGATGTGACCCTGGCCGATCTCTCGGTGCCCGGAGAGTTCGAGAGCGAGGTGTCCGGAACTCTCGACGGTCACTTGACGCTCAAGGATGACGTACTCGTCGTGCGGGACTGCATGTACCGTACCGACCGGGTCGCCTGCTCCGTGAAGGGAAGCCTTCCGGTCCATGTGGATCTGCGCAATGGAGTTTGTCAGCCGGGTTCAGGGCCGATCGATCTCAATCTGGACTTCCCTCGAACAGACGCCCGTATCGTGAGTCTCCTGGCTCCATCATTGGTCTCCCGGGCCTCCGGAACGCTTCAGGCCAGACTCTGCGTGACTGGGACCGTTCAAGCCCCGGTGGTCACCGGCAACTTCGACGTGGCAGCCCGTTCTCTCCGCCTCAGCGGCCTTCCTGATCCTGTCGAGGATGTCAACCTCTCGCTGGTCTTCGGCGACCGGAAGATGACCGTGAAGAGTTGCTCCGGTCGGTTCATGTCGGGCACGGTCTCAGCCACCGGCTCTCTCCCCTTTGGGTCTGATCAGAAAGGCCGAGGCTATGCGATCAAGGTCGCGGCCCGGGGGCTCAACTACGCCAAGGGGCAGATCCATCTCAGCCGCGTCAACTCCGATTTGACCTTGTCCGGAAGCGCGAGCGAACCCAAGCTCGACGGCGAGGTCCGGTTCGAGAAGGGCGTTGTACGCCTCCCGTTTCCCAAGGACCAGGTGGGTACTGGCTTTGCTCAAGCCCTGCCGATGTCCGGAGGAAACGTGGCCACGAACGTGAGAGTGGATGTTCCGGGCAACCTCTGGATCAAGTCGAATCAGCTCGACGCTGAGATGAAAGGGGCGATCATCCTCGCGGGCAAGGGGCACGATGTCAAGGTCCGAGGAGAGCTGGAGACGATTCGCGGAAACCTCTTCTTCCAGAACCGATCGATTCGCCTCAGCGAGGGATCGATCAAGTTCCTGCGACCGCAGCGAGACGACTTCTTGAACTTCACCGACCTGGATGACCCCTCTCTCAATGCACATCTCGATGGCAAGACGGACATCCCCTACGTTTCGTTCCGTGCTCAGACCGACGTCGATTCGGTCAAGGTCTTTGTCGACGCCAAGGGATATGCCGTGCCGAACGGGATCAAGTTGTCGGTCCGGAGTCTTCCTCCCATGGAAGAGAGTCAGATCGTGGCGGTTCTCGTGACGGGCAAACAGAGCTTCTCCGATCTCAATGGAAAAGAGGTTCCCACTCTCCTGACGAACTCTCTGGCAGGCGAAGTGGCGCACTCTCTCGTGGATCGGCAGTTGGAATCGGCTTTCCAGAAGGCGTTGGGGTTCGATGACATCCGTATTAATTCGAACCTCCTCAGTCTCGGCGGCGGAGAAGAGAGGCGACGTCCGGCCGTGACTGTCGGAAAGTACATTGCGCCCAACGTGTACGTGGCTGCGGATGGAAGGCTCGACAACTCTTCCGGGTTTTTCCAGAGGCTCGAGCTGGATCTCAAGCTCGACAAGAGCCTGGCCTTGACCGTGGAGCGGGCCCTATCGGATTCTCCGGGGAGTTCTTCCGGTCTCTTCGATCGGACCAACTATTCGACGATCACCGCCAATGAGACCCGTTGGGGAATCTCCAAGCAGCTCAAATGGTAATTCGCAGTTCCCGGGCAACTCCCGATCTTGAGGTCAAGGCCTTAAAAAAAATGCCGACTCATTCACTCGGCGCGCGCCAGCTTTTGGAGGGCCTGATCGGGCCGAGGTCCAGACTCGGGGTTTATTCCTTCCGAGAAATGTCCGAAGGAACGCTCCACGCTCCGGTCTGGAGGGGAGAAGTCTTTTCGGTCTGGGGTCCCTTCTCCATCGTCTGATTGTGGAGAATGACCTTGTTTCTGCCGCCTCCCTTGGCTGCGTACAACGCCCGGTCAGCGTAGTCTTTGAACTTCATCGGATCGGGCGGGCCTGAGATCTTGTAGCTGCAGACCCCGAGGGAGAGCGTGCAGGGAACCCTTTGGCCTTTCACGACAATCTGGTTTTCTTCGATCCTCTTGCGCAACCGCTCTGCAAACTGCTCGGCGCCCGCGATCGATGTCTGGGGAAGCCCCAGGATGAACTCCTCGCCGCCGTAGCGTGCCACGAGGTCGGATTCACGGACCGACCCTCTGAGGATCTTTGCGATCTCTTGGAGCACGATGTCGCCAGCGTGGTGGCCGAAGTTGTCATTGATCGACTTGAACCGGTCGATATCGCACATGATGATGCACAGGTCGTTTCCGTAGCGGCGGGCGCGTTCGAACTCTTTGAGGAGCCAGGCCTCGAAGTAGCGACGGACATGGACCTGGGTGAGCCCATCGAACACGGCCAAGTTGTAGAGTCGTGAGTTCTCGATCGTAACGGCCGCTTGTGAAGCGATGGACGTCAGGAGTCGAAGGTCATCGTCCGTGAAGTCTTTCCCGTTGACCCTGTTGATCAGATTGATCGTTCCGATGGTTTCCCGGTTGACCTGGAGCGGGACGCATAGAATCTGACGGATGTCCCGTTCTTTGTCGGAAATCCGCTTGAACGATTTGTCGTTGTAGCCATCGTTGGAGATGATTCCCTGTCCGGTCTCGACGACTTTACCCGCGATCCCCTCTCCCTTGTGGATCTTGATGCGGTCCTTGATCTGCGGGTTGACCTGGCCGCACACGACCCGTACGGAAAGATAGTCCTGGCCGTCGGCGTAGAGCATGATCGAGCCGCGCTCCGACCCGATCGTCTCTCGTGACTTGTCGAGGATGGTCGTCAGGACGCTTTCGAGGTCTCCACTGTTCAACAGGGCCTGGCTGATCGTGTAGAGCGCCGAAAGCTCCGCGACCTTCCGCTCCAGCTGAGTGTTCGTGAGCCGGAGGTTCTGCATCAGCCGCGCATTTTCGATCGCGATGGCGGACTGGTTTGCCAGAGCCGTGAAGAATTCGGCATCCTTGTCCCCGTAGTCTTTCAGGCTCTGCTTCGAGTCGACATAGAGGACTCCGATGACCTGGCCCTTTGCCATGAGTGGCGCGCAGATCGCCGACCGGATGTTGTAGTCGACGATGCTCTTGGTGGAGATCGAGGGATCGAGCTGGGTATCCCTGTTCCACAAGGTCTGCCGCTTCTCGACGACCCTGTTGCAGATCGACCGTGCGAACTGGGTTCTCTGGACCTCGTCGAGAGAGGTTTCCATATTTCTCGCTATCACCGGCATCAGGCGGCCCGTCATACCATCGCGAAGCATGATGAAACCGCGCTCGGCGCCGGTGGCGCGGATCACATGGTTGATGATCAGGTCGAGGAGCCGATTGACATCGAGTTCGGAACTGATGGCGCTGCCGATTTCGTAGAGGGTCTTGAGTTCCGCCATGGATCGGGAGATCTCATTGGAGATCTTCTTTATCACGGCGGTATCGACGGCAGTGCTCTGGAGCTGATCCATCAGAGAATCCATCTGACGGTCCACATAGCCGGCATACGTGGCTTCCGGTGAGAACCCGGTAACGGATTTGAGCCGATCCAGCGTTCCGCTCAGAAGGTGTTCATCTTCGCGCTCGAGAAAAAGGAATTCCGTCTTGTTGCCGACAGAAATGAGGTCCCCGTGGGCCAGCACCTTCCGATCGATGGTCTGCTGATTGACGTAGGTGTGGTGGGTGGATTGGAGGTCGACCAAGATGTAGTGCCCACCCTCGCTCTCGATCCGGCCATGGTAGCGAGAGACCCGGGCATCCTTGATGACGATCTGATTGTCAGGCTGACGCCCGATGCCGAAGGGCAGCTTGTCTAGAGAGTACTTGGCCTCGATCTTATCTTTTCCAAGCTGCACCAGGAATGGCAAAGATCAACACCCTCCAATGGCCCCGTAGGGCGGACACATTCAAAGCAATTGTACAGTGGCTTCTGGGCGATTTCAACTTGAGAGGTCGTAGGATCTCATCAAGGCATGACCATGGGCCGGAATGAGATCGGTTCTCGAATTTGGGCAACCGCACAGGCACGGGGATCTCTGAAACATTCTCGCGTTATCGCCCGTAGAATGGCATGGTACAGGTCGTCTCGTGCCTTTCTTTCGGTTATTGGCACTCCTGCCGCGAGGTTCGGTACGCTTCAGATGGCGTTCGGTTGCCTGCCAAAGAGTGCTTCGTCCTGATCTCATTCTCATTCGGGTGTGGGGGCTCTTTCGCGAGAGAGACCAAAGGGGTCGTCCATGAGAAGGCGGTTCGTCCGAGTGACATCGGTGATCGTCCTGGTCTGTTTTGTCTCGAGCCTCGCTGCTCCGATCGTGAAGGCGGCTAGTACCGTCGCCGTCCCGGTCAAAATCGCGGGGCACAGGGGGCTCGTCGATCTGAACACGGCCAGCGTCCAGGATCTGCAGCGGCTGCCCGGAATCGGGTTCAAGGTCGCGTCCTCTATCGTTCAATATCGCACGGCCAACGGTCCCTTCTCGTCGCTCGACTCGGTGGCTGGTGTACCCGGGGTCGGATCCGCTCGACTGAAGGCTCTCAAGTCCTCGATGGCCGCTTGTGTTCGATCGCCGTCGAGTCTCCGGACGGTCGGGGTCTCACGCCTGCGAACCGTCAAAACCCGGAGAGGGACCAATCCGTCCGCTCCGTCTGGCACCAATGCGAACCGCACCGTCTCCAAGACATTGACGATCATCGGTCCGAGCGGTGACCGGGTCAACGTCAACGACTCCAACAGCCGAAACTTCCTGACCTCGCTTGTCCGTGCCGGGTTCACGGACGCTCAGGCCAACGCGCTCACGATCGCGCGCCTCCAGAATGGCCGCTTCGTCCCTTTCGCGAGCTTCGGGGATCTCCACCTGAGGCTCAATGCTCGTCGCCTGGCCGAGCCCTTTTTGGATGGGGGAGGGAAGTCTCTGCCCCCCGCTTTTACGTCAACCTCTACCCCGTCCGCCAAGACTCCCGAGGCGGCAGGCGAATCAAGCGGTCCTGCGGCCCCTTCCTCGATCACTCCGCAAAACCCAGCCACGGTCGTGTCACGGGGGCGAGATCTTCTCGTCCGAGCTCCTCAGAAGACTCGGTCCGTCGAGGTCGAACTGAACGGGCCGTCGACCGCTTCTTCTTTGTATCGAAAGCTCAGGGGTGTGGGCCTCTCCGAGTCCCAGGCCAAGGACATCGCAAAGGCCAGGATCAAGGGGCGTTTCCAGGGCTATTCGGATTTGAAGGCACGGGCGAAATCGGTCGAAGGTTGTCTGGAGCCCGGTCAACAGACGTCCAAGGGCCCTGCCGCCGCAGAGACCACAGCGTCGACAGCGTCGACCGCCACGATCGGGTCGGTCGATGCCAAGGTCTCACAAATTCAGGGTCGATGCAAAAAGATCCTCGCTCGCCAACCGACCAGCGAGGCCGGGTACGATCGTGCGATCAAAGGGCTGACCTTGGCGCGAAAGCAGTTGGCCGAGGCACACGACGCAAAGTCGCGCCTGTCCGGGAAGTCCGATGCCACTCACCAGACGCAGTTGACCGAGATCGATCGGAACATCGTCCGGATGGGCGAACAGAAGGCCAGTTTCCGGGCGCAGCAGACCCTTCGTCTTGCCAAGGCGCGGCTTAATACCGAAGCGGCCGACTATGTCCGACAGGCCAATGAACTCCTCCCGTCTGCCCAGGCGCAGACGGCGACGGACTCAAGCCGTCTGCTCCGCGGTCTGAAGAACGCGTATGATGGGCTCTACAAGACGTTGGAGGCGCAGTTCAGACTCGAAGGAAAGCCAGCTGAACCATCCACTCTCTTGCAGGATCCGCGGCTCTCCAAGATAGCCCTCCGGATCGATGAGCTCAGGAAGGTTCCCACAACCCAGGCGCAGCCGCGGACGGAATCCGGCGGGACCAAAGACTCTCCGTCAGAGCCCAAGACCGAGACCCCATCACGGCCAGAGACTTCGAAGCCGGAGTCCGATTCTCCGTTCCGATCTGCCACGCCCGTGGATCGGTTCGCTCCAACAGGGCCGGCAGAACCACAAACGGGAAAGCCAGCGGAGACGGGGCCGTTCGATGAAGGTTCTCGATCTTCGACGATCCAGCCGACCACTCTTCGGGAAGACATCCTGAGGACCAAGATCGAGGCCCTCAAATCACAGATTCTGAGAGAGGGCGGCTACAAGACCACGGACGAGGTCCTCAGAGCCTCTCGGGCCTCCGAAGCGACCGGTGACCTCAAGCGGCTGTCTGGAGCCATTGATGAACTCCGGACGATTCGGACACCCAAGAGATCCGGTGTGCCGGCTCAGCCGTCCAACACCGAGGGAGTCGAAACCGGTGGGTCCGGCGAAGCCGCCCGACCCTCCGGGACCGAAGCCGCTTCCAGCTCCGTTTCTGCTCCCGGTGCCACTTCCCCACAGACGAAGAAGAGCGGTTCGTCCGTTTCGGGGACTCGTCCTGCGGCGAACGAATCGATTGCGGCCGAAACTCAGGTCGTCGCACGCCAGAGTGAGTCTGTTCTCCAGGGGACTATCGATGGCCTCACCAAGACGATCCTGGAACAAGGACGTTTTTCGAGCGCTCAGGAGGTGTACGAGGCCTCGCAGAGGCCGAACGTTCGCGGCGATCTCGCCAAGTTGAACCAGCAGATCGAGGAACTCCGCTCTCTGCGGACCGCCAGATCCAGTGGGTCCTCTCAGGTTTCCGGTCAAGGTTCCGGTCATGGTTCCGAACCTGAGACGCCCGCTGCGGCCACTCCCCCCAAATCGACGGAGACGGAATCTCACCAGACCGTTCGGCAGGCCCAGTCGATCGACGCGACCCAGCAGCAGGTCGTGGAACAGAAGACTCCGGTCGAGTCTGCTCCGGGCGAGTCGGCCCCGACCCAGGATCGCGTGGCCGTGTCGTCATCCGGAACCGCGAAAGGTCCTCAGTCCGGCTCGTCGACCGCCGAGGCACGCTCCGGTGGCTCGCAAAAGGTTTCTGCCCAGAGCCAGACAGTGGCCGGGGCGGCTGCTGTCCCGTCTGAATCATCGGTTCGTTCGTGGCCACAGGAGTACACGGACACTCTCACGGGCAAGGCATCGATCGATTCAGGCAAGCCGAACTGGGTGTCGCGTCTCAATTCCTTCCTCAAGGAGAAGTCGTCAATCGACCCGGAGAGCGCCGCCGCGGATCCCGATTACTGGGGGAAGTTCAAGGAGACTGTCGATGGAAGCCTTTCCTCCACCTCTCGAGGCGGGGGGGAACGTTCGTCGGTCGACAGTATTCTCGCCCGCGAGAACGAACTCAAGCTCCAGGCCCAGGAGATCCGCGGCAAGCTCGTCAAACAGGGCGCTTTCTCGAACGTCGAAGAGGTCAACAAGGCGTCCGAAGCGGTCGGTACGATGGGTGACCTGGCGCGGCTGAGTGAGATCGATCGAGAGATCCAGACCCTGAGGATTCACCGCCAGACCATCACGGACGGCGATGGACCCGTGAGTTCGGCCGGAGGCGCCGAAGGTCTTGCGGAAACCTTGGCCACCGAAGGCGGGGGGCTCGATGGGTCGAGCGTCACCAATCCGGTTGGAGCTGTCGAGACAGGTTTGACAGGGGGCCGGACCCAGGACGTTGCCTCTGTCGCGGTTCCCGATTCCTCGGTGGTGGTAGACCCTGAGTCTGGCGGGGTTGCTTCGGGGACGTCGGCCTCAGCCGGTTCGACCAATCCCGCGGCCGAGGGAGGGTTCTTCGAGAAGGTTGCCAACTGGCTGGGAGGAAACGGCTTCCAGACCAAGGCCGAGATCGAGGCCGCCAAGACGGCTGCGTCCGAAGGCGTGCCCCCCGAGGTCGTCGCCATGCGGGAGATCGAGCAGGGGGGGCTCCCCACCGATTCCAAGCTCTCGGAACTGGAGGGCGCCAATCTCAAGCTCAAAGAGCTTCGGGCCAAGGCCCACGATCTCACGCTGGGGATCAAGAAAGAGGGAACTCTCGATTCCATCGAAGAGGTTCAGACCAAGTCGGGCGAGGGTTCTCCCAAGGGGAAACTCGCGGATCTGAAGCAGGTCAACGATCAAATCGCGGAGCTGAATGGACAGAAAGAGGCTCTCGCAGAACAGATCGAGGCCAATCCAAAGGCGGCGCGGGGCGAGCAGACTTCCGGGAAGTCTTCGTCGTCCGGAGGGTCGACTCAGGGGGAGGGGCGTGCGGGATCGACCCCGGCCGAAACAGAATCCGGATCGTCGAGAGCGGGCGGATCGACCGCTGAGCCGTCTTCGTCGACGGGCAAGACCGGGGCTCTGGACTCCTCGTCCACGGAGTCCGCGTCCACCGTGGCGAAAGCAGCCGCTGACGGCGGACAGCCCGCCGCTCCTGATTCCTCCTCGGGCTCTCGCTCCGGTGTCTCGAAGACGGTCTCTTTGGAGTCGGGTTCGACCGGCGCGGTGGCTCGGACCGAATCGGGTATTGCTGGTGGAAGTTCCTCCAGGGTCAAGGCGGCTCCGGCCGAGGCCGCTCCTGCGGCTGGCCAGACTCAATCCACGGGGCAGGGCGGCTCCACCGAGGTGGCTGGAACGGCCGGCCACTTAAGGGGGCATGGAACCGCTTCGGTGGAGACGGCGCCGGCCAAAGCATCCTCGGGTGGAACCGTTCCCGCCGCGGCCGAATCCACGGTGGCGAGAGCGGCCGCGGGTGAGGTGGCCTCCGTTGAGGGGACCGTAAACACCGCCAAGGCTCCTGCTGTCGGCGGGGCGGCTGTGGAAACCGTTCCTGCCAATGCCCCTGCGGCCGGTGGACAGGTTCATGCCGCGGCTCAGGGGACCACGGCCGCTCCGGCTCAGGGTCGGAGTGTTGCTCCAATCGAGTCGGGGCAAGCCTCTGTCACGGCCCCGGCTGGCGGATCGGTTTCGGTGGAATCCGCTTTGGGCACGGCCAGATCTGCCTCATCCGGTCAAACGGCGTTTTCTGGGAACAGCTCCGGTACAGCGACGGTGCAAGGTCCACCCACGACGCGTTTGGCCGAGCTGAGACTGCAGAACGCGCAGATCCAGTCGCAGTTGACCGAGCTCCAGGGCGAGAGCGGAGGGGCTTCCGGATTGTTCCGCCGCTGGGTCTTGATGGACAACTCGTCCAAGACGGCCGAGGAGCTCAAGGCCAAGCTGGAGCAGAACAATAGCGAGATCACCAATCTCGAGTCGAATTCCGAAGCCCAGGCCAAGGCCGACGCGGCCTTCGCCGGCAGCTCGAAGAACCAGAATGCCTCGAGTGAGATCTCCAAGCTGATTCAGGCCCACGAGGCCGAGATGGCTAAGCTCGATTCCAACTCGTCGAGCTACAAGGCTCATGCGGAACGGGTCGAAGAGCTGCGATCGACTCCTCTGGAGAGTTTCGCCTCCCAGGTTACGAATTCGTTCGTCGTCGGGGCCGCGACGAACATCCTGCTCAGTCTAGGGCGTCAAGCCGCAAATGGTGAGGAACTCGACTTCACCCAGGCGATCGGATCGGTGGCCAATTCGGGATTCATCGTCGGGACCCTGGGATCCGCAGCCGGTTCGTATCTCGGCTCCCAGCTGCTTCTGATGCCGGTCGTCGATGTGATGCTGACCAACATCTCCGGGGCGTTGCCGCCGTTCGCGGGGGTTTTCCTCAGGCTGCTGCCCTCCTTTGTCGGGGGCGCGGTCGGTGGAGGGTTGGCCGGGAGTTTGATGGGGCAGGAAATCGACTGGACGCAGGTCCTCGTGCAGACCATCGGGTCGGCGTTGGGAACGTCCTTGGCGATGAGCTTCTTCCCATCACTTGGGATGTTCGGACAGATCGCCGCAGGCATGATCGGTGGATGGCTCGCGGAAAAGGTCCTCGGCATGTTCAGAGGGGATTCGACCGGAGACAGCACGGACGCGGATGGCTCTCAAGGCGGAGGTCCGACAGAGCTCCCATCGACCGACGGGGATACCGGCGACGGAACCTCGTTCTCCGAGGCGGATGTCCAGAGCGCTCAAGACAACATGACAGCGGCGTACCAGAAGTACGTCCAGGCAGAGCAGGGAAGCCAGCTGGACGTTGCTGCCGCGTCCTTCCAGGAGTACCTCTCCTACAAGCACAAGCTGGATACGTACCGTCAGGTGTCGTTTGGTGGGTCTTCGACGTCGAAATGATTCATGAAATCATGAATTCATGAATCTCTCGGTGAACCGGTGCCAGGGCCGGGTGGGTTCTTGGTGGAGCATAGAGTCTGATCGATGGCCGGAACTCGACGGGGGAGAGAACCGGCGACCGGGGAGTGGAGTCTATGAAACCTCAAAAGGCAGAGGTCGCGGGACGGAGAGGATTTTTCGCGGCTGTGGTCCTCATCGCGGGGCTGATGGGAGCCGGACCGGCAATGGCCCAGTACGGTTACACCCAAGGCGGATACGGTGGGGCGGCCGTTGGCGCCATGGCTGGATCTGCGGTTGGGTCGGCGCTCGTGGCAGCGGCCGGCATTTCCAATCCGTTGCTTTCCGGTACTCTTCTGGCCACGAGCACTCTCGGAGGAGGTTACATGGGAGCCAGGCTGGGCTCTTTTGCCGGGAGCGCTCTCGATCGCACGGTCGATTCGAACACGATCTGGACCACGGTCGGAGCTGTCTCCGGAGGGCTGATGGGTTTCATCTTCGGCCCGTCCGGAAGTCTGCTCGGGAAGACCATCGGAACTCTGATCGGGTCAGGGCTCGGTAGCATGGCCGGGAGCTATCTCTCGACGAGCACCAATCGGGACTACAACCCTCGAACGATCGGGGCGTTGATCGGCGGTGTGAACGGCGCGCTCATGGCCGGACCTCTGGGAGCCGCCGCAGGGGTGCCATTGGGTTATATCGGTGGTGATCTTCTCGACAAGTACGTCTTTTCGAGCGGATCCAACGACCAGTGGGGTTCCTGGGACGGTGGATCTTCGTGCTTCGGGGAGGGGTCGTGGGGGCGATCCGACTCCTGGCAGCAGGGGCCGCCGTGGACCCAAGGGGCGCGTGAAGGGGGCCTCTATCCCCCTGAAGCGGGCCAGAAGTCCGGCTCTGGCTACTTCAGTGGATCCGGATATGATCGCCAGGGTTACGATTCTGTCGGGTACGATCGTGAAGGATACGACCGCGAAGGGTACGACAAGTTCGGCTACAACCGGCAAGGCGTCGATCGAAAGGGGTACGATCGCAAGGGGTTCCGGCCTTCGTCCGACGCGAAGACGACCTCTACCTACGACCCGGACGTCTATGACGGCTACTGGAGATCATGGAAGACGATCGGCGGCGACTACCCGGTTCTCGGTAAGGAACACTTCGACTATTTTTCCGACGATGTCAAGTCGACCGCCTACCAGCGATACGTGAGCGCGGCTCCAAACGCCACGGACTCTGGGGCAGCCTCGAGCACCTCCAGAGACCTGGTCACGCTCAAGCAGAACTACCGAACGGCAGTCGAGGAGCTCCAGAATCTCGCCCGGTCAGGAGCCAGTTCGGCCGCCCAGGAGGAAGTCAGGAACCGTGTTCTGGATCTCGAGAAACAGCTCAGACAGAGGATGCCTTCGGCGCCCGGTGGCAAGTAGTCCCATCGAATCCGAAGATTGGCAACTTTTGGGTCCCCGGTCCGTAGTCAAGCATGACGGCAGACCGGGGACCCGTCGTCATGCCCCGGGAACGTTCGTCCTCCAGGCCGAAGGAGGCGCTCAGGTGACAGCGGACAACGTTGGAGTCAGGCTCTCTCGGTGGTCGATCCTTGTCCTGGTTGAATCGGTCTTCGTGATTCTGATTCTTCCGGGGGCCCTTTGGGCAGGGGGTGGCTTTAACCAGCAGGTCGGTACCTACAAACAGGTCGATACCTACCAACAAGCGAATCCCTATCAGCAGGCCAACCCCTACCAGCAGAGCACTGCGTACTGGCAGGGGGTTTCGCCTTCTCAGCAACAGGGTGGTTTCCTCCAACAGATTCCTCGCCAGCGGAGTGGGGGATACTCCCGGCAGGTCTATGTGAACCAGCAGTCCAATCCGTGGTTCCAGGAGAGGAACTACCAGAACAGTAGGACAGGGTCCTACAACCGTGATCCGGCCGGACAAGCCCGTATCGGTCGGACTCTAGGCGGGGCTGCGGGTATCGCCGCTGGCTCGTTTGCAGGAGCCGCCCTCGCGTCGGCTGTGATCAACGCCGGTGGACTGTCGGCCATGGGGTCGGTCGTTCCTCTCTTGGTGGGCACGGCGATTACGGCCGGCGGTGCCTTTCTCGGCGCCAAAGGGTTCAGCCTCCTGGGACAGGGTGCAGACAGGATGGTCGGCTCGGACACGATGTGGACGTTGCTGGGTGGGGTGGTCGGCTCCGTGGCCGGTTTCACCCTGCTTCCCTCTTTGGGAGCGTTCGCCAGCCCCTTGGGAAGGATCCTGGGGGCTGGTCTGGGAGGTTTCGCGGGTGCGATGCTGGGCAACCTCTTGGCCCCCACGCTCGACAGCGAGGCCACGGCTCCGACGATTTACGGGGCCACTGGAGCGGTCCTCGGCGGAGTGGGCTTCGGACCGGTTGGGGCTGTAGCAGGAGCTGCGGGTGGCTATGCTCTGGGGAGCATTTTCGACGACAACTTCTTCGTCGACCGGAACGGCTCTCTTCGATCGGTGGTCGAGGATACTCGTGATCAGATCTACGACGTGACCGAGAGATTTCGTGACTACGGTGATACTGTTCGGGATTGGGTCCACGACCGGACCGACCGGTTCGAGGGACGGCTGCAGACCCGATGGTCCTACTATGACCAGCCCAGCGCTTACTACGACGACTACGAGGACTCGAGGCAGTGCGTCCAGCAGACCATCGGATACGGACAGGGCTCTGTCTCCGGATGGCCTGTTGGTCAGAGCGGGTACGGACAGGCGTACGGCCCCAGCTCACCGGGATCGACGTCGAACGAGGGTCTCCAGCAGGCTCGAGACGCTTACTTTAGGGCTCTCGAGGAGTTCAACCACGCGAGCTCGTATGGGACTCAGGAGCAGCGGAACGAGGCTGCGAAGCGCGTCCACGATGCCCAGAGCAACTATTCGAAGATCAAGCTTCAACTGGGGGGGGGCAATTAGTAGAGCTCTCAGGGAATTTTAGGGCATCAAGTTCGAGCCCGGAAGATACTCGTCGGATGGGCTGTGTCTTGGCTTGGGTAGGTCGAATGGCAGAACGGGGTTCGTATACTTTATAACTCGCCTTGGTAGCACCCGGGACCGCGTTTTCGGTGTCGGGTCGAATCAGGCGCGAACGGCTCAACGAGGCGACGGGTCGTCGATCGGCGTTACGCTTCGTTCGAGCGAGGACGAGAGCGACGTCACGGCGCTCGGTCGCAAAAGGAGTGGAGCGAGATGGCAGGGCAGGCCAACAGACTTTTGATGCGAGGGATCTCGCTGTTCGTCCTGGTCACGTTCACGGCCAGCCTCTTCGCCCCAGCGTTGAGGGCCCAGCAGACCGCGTCCTCGGGGAGTGTCTCCTCCGATACGAGCGTGATGACGAACAACGCCAAGGTGGCGTTGTCGGATCTCTGGTACGCTTGGGTCAAACAGGGAGGCTCGTCGACGGTCAAGCCGGACCGGCAGTTCGCCTTCAACTTCTTCAAGGCTCAAGGTGCCGATACCTCCCAGGCCGAGCTCCTGACCAACAACGCCCAGTCTGCGGGTCAACTCAGTACCCAGCTCCCGTCGAGCGAGTCCGGGCTTTCCGCGATCTGGAAGAAGATCTCCGGTGTCTTTGACGGGCAGTCGGCCCAGGAGGCGACCCAGACCGACACTTCTTCCTCTTCCGGTTCCAGCCTCTTGGACCGACTGAAGGGACTCTCCGGTGGGACGAATCAGACCGTTCACGAGTCCCCATCCACCCAATCGGGACTGGGGGACAAGGTCCACGAGGGTCTGAATCAGGTCGGGGAGGGAATCCAACGCGTCGGCCAGAAGGTCGCCGGGGTCGGACACGATATTTCCTCAGGTCTCACGACCGCGCTCCTCACCACCAAGGATCAGTTCGACATCCGGCAGTTCTACAACATTCCCATCAGCCAGACGCAGGGCCTCAAGGTCACCGGAGGTTCGCAGTACGACGTCAAGTTCACGGACGGCGGATGGGTGAACCAGGAAGTGAGCAGCTCCGTCGACCTCGTCGAGGCGATCAACGCCGATGAGGCGATGAAGGTGGTCGGCCAGCTCCAGACTCAGGCAGGTCCGGCCGAGGCTGGATACTCCGGGTTGGGGAGTATCACCAGCAAGTTCAGCGAGGCCCTCACCAACTTCAAGAACAAGATCACCGGGAGCTCGGAGATCTCCGAGGCGAACGCCCAGGAACTGGGTCAACTCAAGATCGAGTCGAATCTCCTCGAGCATGCCCAGGGTCTGACCCAGGCGCAAAATGCCATTCAGGTCCGGATCGACAAGCTCACGGCCGACGCGGCGCGTCTGGGTCGCGAGGTTCCCGAGGCGGAGATCGCCAATCTCAAGAAGACCTACGACGCGATCGAGGGGCAGAAGACCGACCTGGTCGAGAAACTCAAAGGCGTCCAGGAGAGTTCGGCCCAGTCGGTGGTCTCCTCCGGAATGAAGTGGGCCCTGTATTCCGTCGGAATGCAGGCCTCGGTCAACGTCATAAAACAGGTCCTCTCAGGACAGAAGGTAGACGTCTCGAGCGCCCTGTCATTCGTGGGACAACCCTCGTTCTGGAGCGGAACGGCTGGCAGTTTCCTCGGGTCGCTCGTCTTCTCCAATCTGGCGTCGTCCTTGATCCCTGGTGGCGGAATCTTCATGCGGATCCTGCCTGGCTTCCTCGGATCGGCGTTGGGCTATGAAGCGGGTGCGAGCCTTTTCGGAGGCGGATCGGGCGACTGGATGGGGACGATCGGACAGTCCATGGCCTCGGCCGGAGGCTATGCGCTCGCCTACTCGCTCCTTGGTGGGGCCATGGCACCCGGCATCGCCCTGATCGGAGCAGGCATCGCCGCAGGTGCGTTGTTCAACTTCTTCTGGGCAAAACTCAAGGGCGGTGAGCAGGGCTCTGGAAGCGGGGATGGATCTCTGCCGTCCCCTGATGTCGGTTCGTCCAATCCCCAACCGCAGACTCCTCCGTCGTCTGGAGCACAACCCTCAACAGGGGCGAGCGGCAACATCGATTCCGCGATGCGGACGATGCAGCAGGCCTACACGGAGTACATCAACTTCCTGAAGGACGGGAAGGTCACGGATGCCAAGCAGGCGTTCGATCGCTACATGAAGTCCAAGGACGCCCTCGACGCTGCCCGAAGAGCCTCTGCGGAAGCTGCTTCCGCAAGTATCGACCGTTGACTTGCGGGCATTGGATCCTCAGAGCCTGTCGGGGCAAGACCCTGACAGGCTGCCGAAGAGCACGCCCGGGCTTGCCACAACGATCCTCGAGCGCTACACTGGCGGTGGAATCCATCAGAAAGTCCGTTAGCCGGTACTGAACAGGCCATCTCAAGCGGCCTTCCGTGTCTTCTCAATCGAAAGGACGAGTCACTTCCAGACGGGTTTCTATACTCATGGCTTCTGCCCTGTTTCCGAACATTCGCGCGCTCCTGTCCGATCCGGATCCTGGTAATCGCTTGCTGGGTCTCGTCCAGGCCGAGGCGGCGATCCGCCCGCTATCCAAGGAAGGGCTCGTCGCCGCCATCCAGCCCCTGAGAGACGACCCGGACCCCAAAGTCGCGGCTCGGGGAAAACGGGTCTTCGACAGGCTTGGCATCAACTTGGAGGCCCGAGAAGCCGCGAGGGGCTCTCGATCGGTCCTGGCTGGGATTCCACGCTCCGACCTGGCTCTCATCCCCGGTCTGAAGAAGTCCACACCGGAGCTCCTCAGGAAGCGAGTTCTCGACCTTTTCGGAGGCTGGGTGACGAAGCTTCACCAGCACTTGGTCGTCCACGGATCCGCAGCGTCCGTATGGGCTGTCGAAGCCTTGGGACGTTTCTCTTCGCCCGATTCGGTGAAGCCTCTTTTGGCCGCCTTTCGACATCCGAGACTACAGGAGTCGGTCGTATCAGCCCTTGGGATGATGTCCGCCCTGGAAGCACAGAAAGCCTTGCTCTCGATGGCGAGCCAGTCGGACTGTCCCGTTCGGGTACAGGCGCTCGAAGCTCTGGGCTTTGCCCCTCAGGTTGATCCTCTTCCCCTCCTCCGAAAAGCGATGGAGGGTGAGCTTCCGGAACGTCGGGCTGTTTGCCGCGCCCTTTCCCGCCTGGGCATCGTCCGCGGCTGGCACCTCCTAACCAGAGCGTTGCAGGATCCATGCGCGGAGGTCGTGATCGAAGCCGTCAAGGCCATGGCAGATATTGGAGACGAGAGTTTCGCGACCGCCCTGAGGACCATGGTCGAGAACCCGTTCCCCAAGGTTCGCGCAACGGTTGCCGCTGCCTTGGGCCAGGTCGTATCTCTGGATTTACAGGATGCCATTTTGACCCTCAGCCAGGACAAGGATCCCAGGGTGCGTGCCAATGCCGTCCAGTCGGCGTCCTGTTACCATGGAAATCACTTCGACGCTCGGAATTTTTACGAACCCATCTTGAAGGACCCGCATCATCGAGTGAGGGCAACTGCGGTCGTCAACCTTTGGCCCTTCGATCAGGCCACGACAGGGGTGACGCTTCAGAGTCTTTTGAGCAGCAAGACGCCCGTGGAGCGATCCGCCGGCTACTGGTGCGTGGGAAGAGTCGAGGAGGAAAGGGCCGTCGATTGGCTCATGGACGCCCTCTTGAGCGAGACCGATCCCTCCGCGATCGAGCAAGCCCTCCTTTCTCTAGGCGCGCTGCATCGATCGGATGCCTTTGAGCCGGTTCGGCGGATGATCTCAGCTCCGTGGCCCAGGGTGAGGATTCGCGCAAGCATGGTCCTCGCCACAGTCGGTCGGGTGAACGCGGTCAAGCCTCTGGTCGACGCGTTGCGTCTCGAGATGGATCCGAACGTGCGCAGCGCGATCTTGCGGGCGGTGGCGCGTCTTTCACCCCAGGAAGGCGTGGCCCATCTTCCGGGGCCGGGGGAGCAGGATTCTGATCGGGTCGTGGCCAATCTCGTCGAGGGGGTGGGGGAGTCGGGCCAGGTGTCCGCCATTCCCTTCCTGAAACCGATGCTCGCGCACAAGGCCGCACGCGTGCGGGGAACGGCGATCGTGTCTCTGGTCGGGTTGGGTGATCTCTTGAGCCTGGACTCTCTCGAGTCTCTCTACGAATCGGCTCCTGTGACGGCGTGTTGGGTTCTGCGTTCGGTCGGCATGCTCCTCACCACGCATGGGCTCTTCCACCACCCGCACCTTGCTTCGACCCTCGGCACCGAGCCGCGAAGATCGGGGCGATGAGGAAGCGGATCGAACCCACAAAATACCTGGGGCGGATGGTTCCTGGCGCAATGGGTGGGAGTACGAATGATTTGACCTTGGCATAGACGAAGGTTCAGGGCTATTAACAACCATCACATGACTCTTCGAACGAAGAACCGAACGACCAGCTCGGTCGGCACGACCTCGTGGCGATCTTCGTCATGTCTGCGGTCATCCATCAACCTTGGCCGGCGAAACCTCTCCAGAGGGTCGACCGGCGGTTCCACTTGGTGGGTGAGTGTGCGGATCCCAAGCCCGGTGACAACGACCTCTCCCCCATCACAGACCTCGACGCACACGCCAATCCGACCCCCGCGCGCCATGGAGTTGTCCACATCCATAGGCAAAGTCACTCCGCGGCGAAGACGCAGATGGAGTCGGATGCGTCCTTGGGGGCAGACCTCTGGAACGACCTCCAGAGCTTCTTTTAGAACGGCGTTTCGTGCGGTATCCGGGCCGGCATGGTGGAGGACCGTTGCTTCGAGTGGAACCTGGATCGGGGTTCCGCTCAAGACAGTGGCCTTCTGTCGGCCCTGGATCGCAAAGCAGCCGGGCTGACTGAGCCCGACTTCACCCCAGGGAACCATTTCTTGGAGGCGCGGCTCCACCCGGTCGAACGACAGGGCTGCCACCCCGGGCCCCAATCCATCCAGGAACTGGGATCCCTCACTGCGGCCACCCGGCAGAGGGGGAAGCTGGTTGCCGATCGTCTTCAGATCCGCCACGACCGCTGGGGCGACGTGAGCCACCATGGAGTCGATGAGAACCTGAGCTGCCAGAGGGGTCTGGGCGGGCAATGAATGACCCTGTGACGCCTCGGACGCCTGCGACTCTTCAGATGTCGGTGAGGCGCAGATTCTGTCTTTGGGAAGAGACGCTGGACCTTCCGATGAGGGGACGATGACCACAATGGGCTTGCCCCCTCTGGGTTGAGCCGCGACCGCTCTGAATCCCGCGGCCTCTGCCATGGCCCGCAATCGGTCGAGAGGAAGCCCTCCCTTGTCAATGGCAGGGGCCGGACCGCTGACGCTCCGATCGAGAACAACCCGCACCGCCGCGTCTCGTGCCAGTCGGTTGAGTTCGTGGCGCAGGTCAGTCGCCCAAACGGAACCCGTAAGGAACAAAAGGGGAAGAAGTGATCGCGCGAAAGGTGCCATGTCGTTCTCGACCTCCGGTGGGCTCGTTATCGCGCGCCCGCGAGAGTGTCAAGTATCTGATACGGCGTCAGCGGTGAAGAGTCAGCGACCGGCGAACCTCCGGTCGGTCGGCGGCATGGGCTGGGCGAGGGGATGGCAGGGTCGGAGGGCATGGTCGACTGAGGCGGGGTTTCGCCTTGGCCAGCTGCTCTGTTCATCTGGGGATCGACAGGGGGAGCACTCGAACACACCCTCCTGGCTACGTCTGCCCTTTACTCACACTTCAGGACGAAGCCGGGCTCGGCCGGTGCTCGCAGTCGGGCCCCGGGCGCGAAGGGGAGCTGCAGACCAGGGCGACAGGTTGGGCCGTCCATCTCGTCGTGAACGCGACGCGGGCGAGGGGCTCACCGGCACTGGCGTGGTGATGTGGGAGCACCTCGTCATCCGCCAGACCCTGTCCGATAGAGAGGCCTGGATCACGGCGACGAGAGTCTGTGGTTCCGGGCCGCGAAATCCTCGTACTCGGCGCGGTCCCTGACCACTCGGGGATCGCCGGGTGCCATGGCGTTCAGCCGGTCCAGCATCGTGCGGATCACCGTAGGACTGGAGGTCTTCCGGTGGAACCTGACGAAGTCGCGCAGGTCCTCCAGATCCGGCGGGTGGAGCTTCGAGAACCGCGTCAGCATCGAGTTCGGCGAAACGAGTTTGAACCGGTGCTCCGGCAGGAAGATCCGCGTGCCCAGGTAGAACGCCCGGGGGGCCTGCTGCTCGACCAGCGGGATGTCGTCGGTGTTCACGGGCCCCTCCCCGACGAAGAGGGCAAAGTCGTTCTCGGACACCGTGAACAGCCCCGCCACGGAGAAAGGCCGGGTCGTTCCCAGAGAGGCGAGGTCCGCTGCGACGCCGGGGCGGGAGAAGAGGGATCGCATCGTGGCGAAGTCGGGCCCGAAAGGCTTCATTGACGCTAGCAACACGACGTCGGACCCGCTCACCACTGCCATCCGTACTTGAGGAAACTCTACCGCAACGGTTCGCAGGACCGTCCCGAGGACCTCCGCGTCGATTCCGTACGCTTGAATCCACTGGGCGAGGATCCCGTCGGGCCGCATCCGGGACTTCAGAATCCGGTAGAAATCCCGCGTGACCAGATTGGACATGCCGCTGATCCAGATGTTCGTCGGCTGAGAGATCACGACGTCGTAGGGCTCCTGGCCGGCAGGTTTCAACTGGACGAACGCCCGGGCGTCGTTGATGGCCACGGTGGTTCGGGGGTCGGCTTGGAAGTCGTGATGATCCGCAGCAAAGAACCGGGACGCCTCGACGACCGCCGGGGAGATCTCCACGGCGTCGAGCTTCTGGATCGGATAGAGCAGGCTCACGCCAGCAGTGATCCCGCTTCCGATCCCGATGAGCAGGACCCGCCGGGGGTTCGGGTGGGTCAGGAGCGGGAGATGAGCGACCCATTTCTGGGGCCCCATGTCCTCGCCGTTCGACGCATCGGCCTTCCCGTTGATCCGGATCGACTTGAGTCCGTTCGTCCACAGGTCGACGGAGACCACGGCGGTCTCGTCCTCCCGGTAGTAGATCATCTTCCGTCCGCGCGTGGCGACCTCCGGGTCCACGCCGTGGAGCCGGTAGAAGCCGGTCGTGAGATAGGCCGGATCCCACGCCGGGGCCAGCGCCAGGGAGGTGACCACGACCGCGGCGACCACCGGGAGCGCCCAGCCGCGGAAGGAGTCATGGCGGGTTACGGCGAGGGCGCTGGCCACGTTGACGAGGATGCCCAGTTCCAAGGTGTGACGCGTGCCGAAGGCCGGGATCAGCAGCAGGCCCGACACGAGCACCCCGACGATGTTGCCGGCGGTGCTCGCGGCGTAGACCCGGCCTGTCGCCAGGCCCGAACCGGCGCAGCCGCCGAACGTGGCCACCAGGCAGGGCAGATAGACGCCCATGAACAGGCCAGGAAGGAAGAGAAACACGAGAAAGAGCAGGAACTGGAACCCCTGGAACAGGAACCAGGAACCCTTGGCGATGGCGCAGAACCAGAGGTAGATCCGGGGCGCCGCCAGCGTCATCGGAACCGACACGAGGACGCTCGCGCCCAGGCCGATCAGGCTCCAGGAAAGCAGTTTGATCGGTCGGGCTCCTCGCCGGAAGGCGATCGACGAGAGCGTGCCGCCGGCGGTGATCCCGACGAGAATCCCCGCGACCATCATGGAGAACGAATGGACGGCGCTCCCCACCACCAAGACGAGCAGCCGGGTGTAGGCGATCTCGTAGAGCATCGCCGTGAACCCGGTGACAGTGGCGATGACGAAGAGCCACGACCCCACCTGCGGCGCCGGCAGGCTCGCTGCGACCGGGGGCTGACCATGCTGGGAAGCCCCGGCCTTCTGGTTCTGGACGTCGAAGAGCCAGGCCAGGAGGCCCACGATCAGGTTGAGCGCTGCCGCGAGCGAAGCCGTCCCGGAGAGCCCGATGAGCTCGATGAAGCAGAAGCCCGCCAGCCAGCAGCCCAGGACTCCGCCGCCGGCGTTCAGGGCGTAGAGCATACCCACGGTGTTGCCCGGGATGCCCGACCCGGAGTCGAGCCGGCTGACCAGGACCGGCAGGGTGCCCCCCATCAGCAGGGTCGCCGGGAGACAGACCGCCCCCGCGCTGATGAACCGGAGGATCGAGAGCCAGGTTCCAGGCAGGGCGCCAGCCTGCTGGAAGTGCAGGGAGCTCCTCACGACCGCCTCGAGCAGCCGCGGCATGGACCAGGCCGCCAGAGCGATCCCGATTTCGAGCAAACCGTACGTAAGGAGCGGCCGCCTGAGCCGGTCGGCCATTCCGCCGAACAGGTAGCTCCCGGCGGCCAGCCCGCCCATGAACACTGCCAATACCAGCGCCGTCGCCTGGGAGGTCGACCCCAGTACGTACGAGAGCTGTTTCGCCCAGACCACCTGGTAGATCAGCCCGCAGATGCCCGACAGGACGAACAGCAACTGGATCCGGCATCCTGCCGTCAGGCCCGATGCCTTCGGGGACGGAACCTCGCCGGCGGCCGGCGGTGCCTCGCTGATCGTCATGGGAACTCCCAGTCCGTGAAACGGGCTGGAGCACCGCGGCCCGCCCGGTCGACCCCGGACCGGGGCTCTGGTCCGTTGTCGGAAGACCAAGTCCCCGGACCCCGGCCCCATAATATCAAGGCCTAGGAGGTGGCGCAAGGGGCGCCGGCCTGTGGCAGCGGTGAAGAGTCAGCGACCGGCGAACCTCCGGTCGGTCGGCGGCATGGGCTGGGCGAGGGGATGGCAGGGTCGGAGGGCATGGTCGACTGAGGCGGGGGTTCGGCTTGGGCCG